>Ga0082212_10000990_pt1 | contig 41721 bp, 43 predicted proteins | sample TergutNt197P3_FD_71548 | JGI IMG/M metagenome (GOLD analysis project Ga0082212, IMG submission 71548) | Neocapritermes taracua P3 segment gut microbial communities from Petit-Saut dam, French Guiana - Nt197 P3 | ecosystem: Host-associated > Arthropoda: Insects > Digestive system > Gut ...
TTTAGCTCTTGTTTCTTTCGGGGCCGTTGTTGCGCGTGCGATGCCGGCGGTTGTAAATTTTTTTACCAAAAAAGAATTTCGCCAGCCGCAAAGCCCGCTTTTGGATGATCCTTTTTTACGGCGCTTTTTCGGGGAACGTTTTGGCGGTGCGGAAAAACAAACCAACCTGGGGTCGGGTGTTGTCATTAGTCCGGAAGGTTATATTGTAACCAATAACCATGTGGTTGAGGCAGCAGATCAGATTGAGGTTGCCTTTGAAGATGGGAGGAAGGCGACTGCCAAACTTGTTGGTACTGATCCGGAAACGGATTTGGCCGTGATTAAGGTTGATTTGCCGAATTTGCCGACCATGACCCTGGGTCATATCGAAGAGGTTAAAGTTGGGGATATTGTACTGGCTATCGGCAATCCTTTCGGTGTCGGACAGACCGTTACAATGGGGATTGTTTCCGCATTGAGCCGAAGCCAGCTGGGGATCAATATATATGAGGATTTCATTCAGACCGATGCCGCGATTAATCCGGGCAACTCAGGTGGCGCGCTGGTTGATGTGAATGGCCATTTGCTGGGAATTAATTCAGCTATTTACTCCCGTACGGGCGGATCACTGGGGATCGGTTTTGCCATTCCGGTTTCTACCGTGAAAACAGTGATGGAGTCGATTGTCAGCAAAGGGCAGGTGGTGCGCGGCTGGATTGGTGTGGAACCGAGGAATATTACACCGGAGCTGGCTGAGAATCTGAATCTGGGCCAGAAAAGCGGCGTGATTATTGCCGCGATCCTGAAAAATGGGCCGGCTGACAAGGCAGGTATGAAGCCGGGAGATATCTTGCTTTCCGTAGGGGACAAACCAGTTGCAAATATGGCGGAAATGTTCAATATGATTGCCCTTTTGGAACCGGATAGCAAGGTTAGTCTAAAGGTGTTGCGAAACGGCAAGGAAGTGCCCTTGGAGGTGACAGTCGGCAAACGTCCATCAAGAAAGAGGCTGGAAGAACAAGCAGGCGAATAAAGTGATTTTATTCGCCTGACAGAGCGGTTTGCGTCTTGGGAAAATTATTTATTGTCTTTCCATGGGCGCGGGCCGCCGATAAGGTGGATGTGAAGGTGATAGACTTCCTGCCGGCCGTCAGGCCCGGCATTAATAATGACGCGGTAACCGCCGCTTCGGGTTTGAGGGGAGCTGCCAACAACCCCGATTCTCTGCTGGTCTGCAATTCTTGGAATGACTGCCATCATTTCTCCCAGGATGGCGGCGTGGCCTTCATGACAGTCTGAAAGTGTCGGGATATGTTGTTTCGGCACGATCAATAAATGAACCGGTGCGGCGGGGTTAATATCCTTGAAAACCAATAGCCGGTCATTTTCATAAACAATATCTGCCGGCAGTCTTCTTTCAACGATTTTGCAGAAAGGACAATTTTCCATACATTCTCCTTTTAATTTTTGGGGTTCTCGTCCGTATCCCGCAGTTTGTCCTTGCGGGCTGCTTTTTCTTCCATACCTGAAATACCTTCCCGTCTTGAAAGCTCTTGTAAGACGTCATTCGGCGTCAGGTCAAATTGTGCCAGCAAGACCAGCGAGTGAAACCATAAATCGGCGCATTCTGAAACGATTTTTGAACGCGCTCCACCATGCCGCGCATCTTTGGCTGCCATGACCGTTTCAGTCGCTTCTTCTCCAATTTTTTTCAGGATGGCATCATCGCCTTTGGCAAGCAGAGATGCGACATATGATTTTTCCGGATTGCCGCCATTGACCGGTTTTCTTGATTCGATAATGGCAGATAGCCTTTGCAAAGTATCATTCATTTGTATATTTTTTCGGGATTTTTCAAAACAGGTTCGATCGCCAGCCATTTTCCGGTCGAAACATCGCCCTGAAATTGCCGGTAAAAGCAGGAGTGGCGGCCAGTATGGCAGGCAATGCCGCCAGTCTGGTGAACACGCAGCAATAGCACATCTTCATCGCAGTCGATGCGCATATCAACCACTTTTTGAGTATGGCCGGATTCCTCGCCTTTGTGCCACAGCCTTTTTCTGGAACGGCTCCAATAAATCGCCTCGCCCGTTTGCACGGTTTGTAAAAGGGCATCCCGGTTCATCCAGGCGAACATTAAAACGGCGCCTGTTTCCGCTTCCTGCGTGATGACGGGAAGTAATCCTTGTTCATCCCATTTTACCTGTTCCAGCCAATCTTTCGTGTTCATGTCATCCGGACCTCAATGCCTTGATCAGCCATGAATTGTTTGGCTTGCTGCACCGTGAATTCGCCATAATGGAAGATGCTGGCAGCCAGTACGGCATTGGCATGTCCTTCCAAAATACCCTCAGCAAGATGCTGAAGGTTGCCTACCCCGCCGGATGCGATGAGCGGGATGTCAATGGTGTCTGATATGGCTCGTGTCAGGGCAATATCAAAACCGCTTTTTGTCCCGTCGCGGTCCATGCTGGTCAGGAGGATTTCACCCGCACCGAACAGTTCCATTTTTTTTGCCCATTCAATGGCATCCAGTCCCGTCGGATTTCTGCCGCCATGCGTGAAAACTTCCCAACGGCCAGGCGCTACCTGTTTGGCATCAATTGCGACGACAATACACTGTGACCCGTAACGGCTGGACGCATCCGCCACAAGTTGGGGATTGGTGACAGCCGATGTGTTGATGCTGACTTTGTCTGCGCCTGCATTAAGAAGGCGGCGGACATCATCAACTGTTCTTACACCCCCTCCTACAGTAAGTGGAATAAAGACCTGGGCGGAAACAGCTTCAATAATATGGAGAATGATGTCGCGTTCATCGCTGGATGCCGTAATATCCAGAAATGTTAATTCATCAGCGCCCTGTTCATTGTAGCGGCGTGCGATTTCGACCGGATCGCCGGCATCGCGCAATTCAACGAAGTTGACGCCTTTTACGACCCTGCCAGCCGTGACATCCAAACAGGGAACAATTCTTTTTGCCAGCATGGGTTATCTTATCCTTGTTTTGCAAAGCGGCATGTGTAACGGATGTCACAGCGAAATGGATGCCGCTTTTCAAGATTGTGATTGTATATGAAAAGTGGTTGATTCAACGTGCGTGAGTAACAGGCTTACTCATCTGTCAATTCATCAGCCCGCAGTTGTGCCTGCTTTAAGTTGAGTGTGCCTTCATAAATCGAGCGTCCGCAAATGACGGCTTCAATGCCTTCATGCTGTACTTCACAAAGTGCTTCCACATCCCGGATATCATGTACGCCGCCTGATGCGATAATGGGGATGCTGACAGCACGGGCAAGTTTGATGGTGGCTTCGATATTGACGCCAGACATCATGCCGTCGCGTCCAATGTCGGTGTAGATGAGGGATTCGATGCCATAGTCTTCATATTTCCTGGCGAGTTCGATGACGTCGTGCCGTGAAAGCTTGCTCCAGCCATCCGTCGCAACTTTCCCCTCCCGGGCATCCAATCCGACAATAATATGACCGGAAAAGACGCCACAGGCATCTTGTAGAAAGCCGGGGTTTTTCACGGCAGCGGTCCCCACGATAATGTAACTTAGCCCGTGATCCAGGAAGCGTTCAATGGTATCCAGATCCCGAATACCGCCACCCAATTGCACGGGGATTTCGTCGAGGTCATTGTCAAAAGCATAATCCTGTACGGTTCGGATAATGTTTTTAACAGCGGATTCATTGACCGGTTTGCCGGCAAAGGCGCCGTTTAAATCAACCAGATGCAGGCGACGCGCACCTTGTTTAAGCCAGTGCAGCGCCATTTCAGCAGGGTCATCGGAAAAAACAGTAGCCTGATTCATGTCGCCTTGTTTAAGGCGGACACAACGGCCATCTTTTAAGTCGATAGCAGGAATGAGTAGCATGACGAAAAATCAAAAACGAAGATGATAAAAAAATAATTCCCGGTTTTTTATTCAAGGATTCCAGTTTGTGAAATTTTTATACAATTGTAATCCGGCAACAGCACTTTTTTCAGGATGAAATTGGGTCGCAAACAGATTTTCGTGCGCGATGGCACTGCAAAATGTTAAACCATACTCGGTTTGTCCTGCAATGTGAGCTGTATTTTCAGGTACGGCATAAAAGCTGTGCACAAAGTAAAAATGACTGTTATTGGGAATGTCCTTCCATAACGGGTGAGCAACCGTCTGGTGTACACGATTCCATCCCATCTGCGGGATTTTGTAACGTGTGCCGTCCGGCTGCAACCGGTTTTCAAGACGAAAACGAATAACTTTGCCGGGAAGCAGACCCAGACCGTTCGTATCGCCTTCCTCGCTCCAATCGAACATCATCTGTTCGCCAACGCAAACACCGAGTATCGGTTTGGATCGAGCTGCTTCAATCATAGCATCATTTAGACCGGAGTCATACAAGGCGCGCATGCAGTCGGGCATGGCGCCTTGTCCAGGCAAAACAATACGTTCAGCATCACGGATATCAGCAATTTCGCCTGATATTTTGACATCGGCTTCGGGCGCAACCGCACGCAGAGCTTGGGCTACCGAGTGGAGATTGCCCATGCCATAGTCAACAACAACAATTTTTTTCATAACAATGAACCGGCAATGACAGGATGGATGAGGAATGCCTTACAGTATTCCCTTCGTTGACGGGATCATACCCATTGCACGTGGGTCACGTTCAGCCGCCATGCGCAAGGCACGTCCGAATGCCTTGAAAATGGTTTCACACTGATGGTGGGCGTTTTTGCCGCGCAGATTATCAATGTGTAGCGATATTTGTGCGTGGTTGACGAACCCCTGAAAAAATTCCTGTATCAGATCCAGATCAAACGTGCCGGAAGCGGGCCGTGCAAATGTGACGTTGAATTCAAGGTAGGGACGTCCGGAAAAATCAATCACGACACGTGAAAGCGCTTCATCCAGCGGGATATAGGCATGACCGTATCGGCGGATGCCGGATTTATCGCCTATGGCTTTGGCAATGGCCTGGCCCAGGGCAATACCGATATCCTCGACAGTGTGATGGCCGTCGATATGTAGATCGCCGGCGGCTTCAATTTGAAGATCAATCAAGCCGTGTCTGGCGATTTGATCCAGCATGTGATCCAGAAACGGAACATCGGTAATCAGATTTTGCTGGCCGGTTCCATCCAGATTGACGGCAACCCTGATCTGGGTTTCTTTGGTATTGCGTGTGATTTCGGCGGTTCTCGGAGCAGTCATAACGGTTTTTAGACAGGTTAACGAAGGCAAGCGCTGAATAGTGCAAGAAACTGCTTGTTTTCTTCAGGTGTACCGATGGTGATACGCAAACAATTATCCAGCAATACATGCATTTTACCTACATTTTTGATTAGAACCTTGCGAGCCAGTAATTTTTCAAAAACAGCATCCGCATTTTCGAGACGGACTAGGATGAAGTTGGCTGATGAGGGCAGGACTTCCATGCCGGATAAAGCAGATAGTGCGGCTGACAGAATGTCGCGTTCAGCACGCAGAGATGCCGCCTGTTTATCGAATACCTCAATGTGATCAAGGGCAAATGCCACTGCGGCTTCTGTGAGTACATTGACATTATAGGGGGGACGGACTTTATCAAATTCAGTTAGCAATTCTTGTGAGGCAGACATATATCCCAGCCGCACGCCGGCTAACCCCAGCTTGGAGACGGTACGCATGACGACTAGATTGGGATGCTGCGGTAAATAAGGCATCATGCTGGTCTGAGCGAATGGTTGATAGGCTTCATCACTGATGACAATCCCGATATCGCTCATGGCATCAACCAGAGCCAGCATATCTTTCTCGTCAAAGAGGTTGCCGGTCGGGTTGTTGGGATAGGCAAGATAGAGGATGGAGGGACGGTGCGTCCGGATAGCTTCCAGCATGGCATCCATGTCCAGTGAAAAATCCGGTTTTAGGGGAACGCCAATAAATTCCATGCCGGCAAACTGCGCAGACAGGGCATACATGACAAAAGTCGGCACGGGGGCCAGTACCCTGGCGCGCCTGTCCTGGCGGGCGCAAGCAGTAGAGACAATCGCGATCAGTTCGTCCGAGCCGTTTCCGACAAGGACATCATAGCCTGGCGGCACGCCCAGTTTTTCACGGATTTTGGTTTTCAGTTCCTTATATAGGGGAACCGGATAACGGTTCAGCGCCACATGAGATAGATGTTCGCCCAATTGCTTTTGCAGTTTTTCAGGCAAACGATAGGGATTTTCCATCGCGTCCAGTTTCAGGTAACCGGCGGAATCCGGGACGTGGTATGCGTCTCGTTCGCGTACATCGGGGCGGATGATGTTTTCAATTAGTGACATGTCATGCTGCTTTATTCAAAATGCGAAAAACGGTTTTTATGCGGAGATTAATCTGCTTTTATGCGATAGGCTGCGCTTTTTGCGTGGGCTTCAAGGCCTTCGCCTTCTGCCAGTTCAACAGCGGTTTTTCCCAGAATCCGGGCGCCTTCTTCGCTTACCCGGATGATGCTGGAACGCTTTTGGAAATCATAAACACCTAATGGTGATGAGAATCGGGCAGTGCCGGATGTCGGCAGAACATGATTAGGACCTGCGCAGTAATCGCCCAGCGCTTCCGACGTGAAACGGCCGAGAAAAATAGCGCCCGCATGGCGGAGCAAATCCAGCCAGCGTTCAGGGTTTTCCGTCGAAACTTCCAGATGTTCCGGTGCAATCCGGTTTGCTATGGCGCAGGCTTCTTCCATGTCTTTTGCCTTGATCAGCGCACCCCGATTGGATAAAGAGGCACGGATGATTTCCTGCCGTCGCATTTGAGGCAAAAGGCGGGCGATGCTGGCTTCCACCTGGTCAAGATAGGCTGCGTCAGGGCAGACCAGAATGGATTGGGCCAGTTCGTCGTGCTCAGCTTGTGAAAAGAGATCCATCGCAATCCAGTCCGGGTTTGTCGTGCCATCGCAGAGAACCAGGATTTCTGAAGGGCCGGCGATCATATCGATCCCGACTTGTCCAAAAACACGGCGTTTGGCTGCGGCAACAAAAGCGTTTCCTGGGCCGACAATCTTGTCGACGGCAGGAATCGTTTCGGTTCCATAAGCTAGCGCGGCGATAGCCTGCGCTCCACCAATGGCAAAAATGCGATGGACGCCGGATAATCCGGCAGCAGCCAGCACCAGTTCATTGCGGATGCCGTCTGGTGTGGGGACAACCATGATGATTTCCGATACGCCCGCAACTTGGGCCGGAATGGCGTTCATCAGAACGGATGATGGGTAAGCGGCTTTACCGCCGGGCACGTAGATACCGACCCGGTCAAGGGGCGTGATTTTCTGTCCAAGCAAAGAACCGTGAGAGTCGGTATAGGTATAACCGGCTCCCCCGCACGCTTCTCGCTGATGTTCGTGATAGGAGCGGATTCGGTCTGCCGCTATTTGCAGCGCGTTACGGCTTGCTTTGGGAAGATGGTTTAGTGCGGCCTGACATTGTGCCGTCGGGATTTCGAGCGATGCGAGTGCGGTTTCGGTCAGCCGGTCAAAACGGTTGGTATATTCGAGAACGGCGGCATCACCCCGTTTGCGGACATCTGCGATGATATCAGCGGCAACCCGATCAATGGATTCATCTTCTTGCGCTTCAAAAGCCAGAATCTGTGAAAGGCGGGCATTAAAGTCAGGCTGGGCCGTATCCAGTCGGGGAATTCTGATCGTCATATTTATCCGTTAATACAAATTGGGATCGGCAAATGCATTGGTTGAGTCATCCAACTCAATCGACGCTTTCTTAAAGGCATTCATGATCGGCTGAAGAAGCTGCCGTTTCAGTTTAAGCGATGCTTGATTCACAATCAGCCGGGAAGTGATTTCCTGTATTTTTTCCACTTCCACCAGATTATTGGCTTTCAGCGTGTTGCCGGTACTGACCAAATCAACAATCACGTCAGCCAGCCCAACCAGCGGAGCCAGTTCCATAGAGCCATATAACTTGATCAGGTCGACATGCACGCCCTTTTTGGCAAAGTGCTCACGTGCGGCTTGAACATATTTGCTGGCAACGCGCAATCGTGAGCCTTGCCGGATGGCTTGGGCATAGTCAAAATCACTGCGAACGGCAACGGAGAGGCGGCATTTTGCAATGTGAAGATCGATCGGCTGGTACAGGCCGGTATTGCCATGTTCTTGCAGTACATCCTTGCCGGCAACACCAAAGTCTGCCGCGCCATACTGGACATAAGTCGGCACATCAGTCGCCCGGACAATAATGACCCGTACCGTCGGCTGGCTGGTGGGCAGGATCAGCTTGCGTGAAGTTTCCGGGTCTTCCAGAACCTGGATGCCGGCTTCCTTTAACAACGGGACTGTTTCATCAAAAATGCGCCCTTTGGACAGGGCAAGTACGAGTTCCTGTGAGTTGTTGTTTTCGGACGGGTTCATTGTTTGACTCTTTGTATGTTGGCGCCGACAGCGGAAAGTTTTTCTTCCATGCGGTCGTAACCACGATCCAAATGGTAAATGCGATTGACGTGGGTTTCACCTTGCGCGGCCAGTCCCGCAATGACAAGTGAAGCGGATGCACGCAGGTCAGTTGCCATGACGGGAGCGCCGATTAGTTTGTCCACGCTTTTAACAAAAGCGGTATTGCCTTCGGTTTTGATGCTGGCGCCCAAACGGTTGAGTTCCTGTACATGCATAAAACGATTTTCAAAAATGGTTTCAACTGCATGGCTGGCTTCGCTTGCGATACAGTTCACGGCCATAAACTGGGCCTGCATGTCCGTTGGAAAGCCAGGATATTCCGTTGTACGGAAACTGACCCCTTTGGGGCGTCCGTTCATGCGGATGCGTATCCAATCATTACCGCTTGTTAATTCGGCGCCTATCTCTTGTATTTTGCTGAGAACCGCATCCAGAATATTATCCTGTGTCTTCGTTAGGGTAACGTCTCCTCCTGTCGCGGCAACGGCGCAGAGAAAGGTACCGGTTTCTATCCGGTCGGCAATCACGTTATGGGTGGCGCCATGCAACCGTTCGACACCGTGAATGACAAGACGGTCTGTGCCGATGCCCTCAATCTGCGCGCCCATTTTCACGAGCAGATTGGCCAGGTCTGTGACTTCCGGCTCGCGCGCGGCATTTTCAAGAACCGTTTCACCTTCGGCCAGCGTCGCGGCCATTAGAAGATTTTCCGTGCCGGTTACCGTAATCATGTCGGTTGTGATGCGTGCGCCTTTGAGTCGGTTTGCTTTGGCATGGATATAACCGGCATCTATTTCAATTTCGGCGCCCATGGCCCGCAATCCCTTGATGTGCTGCTCAACGGGTCTGGAACCGATGGCACAGCCGCCCGGCAGCGATACCTGGGCCTGGCCGAAGCGTGCAAGCAGGGGACCCAGAACAAGAATCGAGGCTCGCATGGTCTTAACCAGTTCGTAAGGCGCACAGAAATGGTGGATATCCTTGCCATTCATGGTCAGGTTCTCACCATTTTGCTCGGCTTTCAATCCCATCTGCCTTAAAAGACGCAGCATGGTTTGCACGTCCCTTAAAGACGGGACATTGGAAAGAACAAGGGTGTCGGATGTTAATAGTCCTGCGCACAGGATAGGCAAGGCAGCATTTTTTGCTCCGGAGATGGCGATTTCACCAAAAAGGCGATTTCCGCCTGAAATAATCAGTTTATCCATTTCTGCTAGGTTATCAGGAGACAGCCCGTTTTAAACCCAAATCCGCTGATTTTCCGATTTGGCTGATTCGGCTGTTCAAGTGGGAAATTCAATATTTTAAGTGTTTAATGACGTAATTTATACCCGCTTTTTAACATATGTGTCGTTATTATTGCCAGAAAAGTAAAAAAAACGGCAACGATAGAAAAACTGAAGTAGGGATCAACATCAGACCGGCCAAAAAATCCGTAACGGAAACCATCGACCATATAAAAAAAGGGATTTAATCGGGATATTTTTTGCCAGAAGGATGGCAGGGAGTGAATGGAGTAAAAAACGCCTGATAAAAAAGTGGCCGGCATGATCAGGAAATTCTGGAAGCTGGCCAACTGGTCGAATTTATCTGCCCAGATGCCGGCGATGATGCCCATGCTTCCCAGAATGGCGGCACCGAAAACTGAAAAAACGATGATCCAAAGCGGTGCAACAAAAGTGATGTCCGCAAACCAGTAAGTGACCAGAAAAACGCCGAGTCCGACCACAAGGCCTCGAACAATAGCGGCGAGCAAATAGGCGCCGAACCATTCCAGGTAGGAAAGGGGTGCCAGAAGTACGAAAACAAGGCTGCCGTTTATTTTTGACTGGATGAGCGAGGATGATGAATTGGCAAAGGCATTTTGCAGCATGCTCATCATAACCAGGCCCGGAATCAGAAAAGCGGTGTAGCTGACGCCGTCAAAAACCTGAATATGATTTTCCAGCGTATGTCCGAATATCAGCAGGTAGAGGAGTGATGTCAGGATGGGCGCGGTGATCGTTTGGGTTGCCACTTTCCAGAACCGCCATATTTCCTTGGAAAAAAGTGTCAAAAACGGTGAGGAAAACATTTCAATTGCTCCGGGCATGCATGATATGAACAAAAACATCTTCCAGATCGGATTGCTTTAGCTGAATGTCGCTGACAGTGACCGCGTTTTCCCGCAGGATTTGCAGGATTTTTTCAATATCATCATATTGGTTGATGCGCAGCGTCCATATATGTGAGGCTGGTATGGTGCCTTGCGTGATAACCAGAGGATGCAGGCTTAAAGGCAGCTCACCGTGAGCGAGTTTTAGCACAAGCTGGGATTCAGAGACGCGTTTGATCAGCGCTTTCGTTGTGTCCAGCGCCACGATCTCGCCACTGCGCAGCATGGCAACCCGGTTGCACCAGGTCTGGGCTTCTTCAAGATAATGCGTTGTCAGGACAATCGTATGTTTTTCCTGGTTTAAGCGCCCAATGAATTGCCATAAGGTCTGGCGCAATTCTACATCGACACCTGCGGTCGGTTCATCCAGCACAATGACCGGTGGTTTGTGGACAAGCGCCAGTGCGACCAGAACTCGGCGTTTCATGCCGCCGGAAAGCGCGCGCATATTGACATTGGCTTTATCTGTCAGGTCAAGGTTGTGCATGATTTCATCAATCCAGTCATCATTTCTGTTCAGACCAAAATAACCGGATTGCAGTCGCAGGGTTTCCCGCACGGTAAAGAAGGGGTCGAATACCAGTTCCTGAGGCACCACGCCCAGATTTTTTCGTGCGGCCTGAAATTCATGGATGACATCCTGTCCCAGGATGCTGACATCACCGGAGTCAGCGCGTGCCAGTCCTGCAATAATGGATATCAGCGTTGTTTTCCCCGCGCCATTCGGGCCCAGCAGACCGAAGAACTCGCCTTCCTGAATAGAGAGCGATACATCCCGCAGTGCCTTGACCTCACCGTAGCTTTTACTGATGTTTTTGATTTCAATCGCTGACATGAAAACCAACTTTTTGCTCGGGACAAGGTGATTGGGGAATCGATGTTACGTGGTCTTAAACGGCTTTAGCCATAACATTGTACGATAAACCATAGAGGGTTTAACGGGGGCAGTGCCTGGCCTGTTTAATCGTGCAGTCCCAAAAGATCGGTTACGCCGTACAAGGCGGCAAAGCTGAGGATATTGGCAGGCGTGTTGCGAAACTGAAGCTGTTTGGATGCGGTCTGTGCAGCGCGCTGCCATGCAAGCATGACAGCGACACTGGATGAATCGGTAGAAGTAATGTTGCTTAGATCAAATTCATATTGCCCATTTTGGATGGCTTTTAGGCCAAGCTGTAATACCTGCTTGGCATTGGAGAGAGAAAGGCTGGAAATGGGAACAGACATATGCCGTAGCCTTTCTTTTACCGGGCCGTTTTTCCGCCGGCGGCCAGACTGGCGTTTTTGTCTTGCAGTATCTTGATTAGCCCATCAATGCCGGAACGACTGATTTCATTGGTAAAAGTGGTTTTGTATGTTTCAACCAGCCATGCGCCCATGACATTGATATCATATATTTTCCACCCGTCACTTTGTTTTTCGAGACGATAACCAATCAAGATGGGTTCGGGATTTTTAGGCTGGATGATCCGCGAATTGACAATGACATCGGTTGCATCTGCTTTGGCTCGAAGCGGCTGAAATTGCAATTTATGTCCGCTTTCTACTTTGGAGATGGCACTGGCATAAGTGTAAAAAAGAAGGTCATGAAACTGTTTTGTCAGTTCGTCGCGTTGTGCCGGCGTGGCCTGACGCCAGTATTTACCGGTGGCCAGTGCAGTGGTCTTTTTGAAATCCACATAGGGCATCACCTTTTCTTCTACCAGCTGGAAGATACGCTGCGTATTCCCGCTTTTGACATTCTGGTCTTTTTTGGCGATTTCCAAAACCTCCGTGCTAATACGCTTTACTAATTCATCTGGCGCTTCCTGAGCGGCAGCTTGTGCCGAAAAAACGAATGTCAGGGAAGCCAAAGTAAAAACAAGCCATTTTTTTAACGCAATCATATTCATTCTTCTTTATCAGTGGGGTTCAAATATCTTTTGGATTAGTGAATCAGGGCAATGGTTTCCGCAGGTGCCGGTTTTAAAGCCGGTTCCAGCTCGTTTTTCTCGAGTATGGAACCGGTGATATATTCGGTTTCAGTAGCGAAAGCCGTTTTTGCTGCCGGTTCAGGGGTTGTTGTTTCCATTGCTACGGAGGTAGTGGTTTCAGCCGTTTTTTCTACAGGCGATGATGGCGGTTTGATTTCACCGCTGGGTAGCCAGATCTGGGTGTCAGTTTGGCGGTCTTTTTCTTTCTGGGACGTGTTATCTGTGTCCACTGTTTCCCATTGCTCTTCACGGCGTTCTCTATCATGGATAAGATGATGACGCCGCTGCAAGAAGGCGTCGCGAATGAATTCATATCGATCAATAGCGGCGTCATCAATGACTGAAGAGGCATCGATCAACTTGGCACGTGTGCTGATCCCGCGAAGGATAACAGCCCCCCAGGCGACAGAATCGTTGCTGATATAGGTGATGGGGTCACCGTACCAGTAATCTGCTGGCGCGGCAATGGTGTCACGGATCGTGGAGGGACCCAAGACCGGGATAACAAAATAGGGTCCAGGCGGTGCGCCCCATACGCCAAAGGTCTGGCCGAGATCTTGATTATGTTTGGGCAGACCGGCGTCAGATGCCACATCAATTAAGCCGCCGATACCGGCAAAAGTATTAATGATGATGCGCGATACGTCAGAAAAGCCTTCATCGCCCCGTCCCTGGAGGAAATTATTGAAGGCAATCCATACATCGGCAATATTGCCGAAAAAGTTGCTGACCATGGTCTGGATGACGTCAGGCACTAAATCATGATATGTATGCGCTGCCGGTTTTATCACCACGGTATCTAAGGCTTCGTTAAAATAAAAAACCTGCCGGTTGTAGCCTTCCAGCGGATCATTGGGACTATTTGCACAGCCGGTTATCTGGATAGTGATTAAAAGGGTCGCAAAGAGTTTGATTAATCGTGAGGTGAAGTTCATTTATCAGGGGCCTTTTCTTCGGTTGCTTTGCTGTATATAAATTGGCCAATCAGGTTTTCCAGAACCATGGCCGATTGCGTCATGGTAATCTGGTCGCCGTTTGCCAGATTTTTTTCATCGGCGCCGGGTTCAATGCTGATGTATTGTTCTCCTAGTAAACCCGATGTCAAAATCCTTGCACTGCTGTCTTTCGGAAACTGGTAACGTTCTTCAATCTGGAGCATAACCTGCGCCCGAAACTCCTGATCGTCAAAGCGGATGTCAGCTACCCTTCCTATAACGACACCGGCGCTTTTAACTGGCGCGCGCGGTTTTAGTCCTCCAATGTTATCAAAACGGGAAGAGACGGAGTAAGTCTTTTCAAGTGAAAAAGAACTCATGTTTCCGGCTTTTAAAGCCAGAAACATCAAGGCGAGCGCCCCGATGATAACAAAAAAGCCGACCCAGATATCCAGTGATTTACGTTGCATAAAAAGTAATATATCAGTTAGTTTGGCAAGCAGCTTATTTCCTGCTAACGAAAAAGACAGATGTCAATGGAGTGTCTCATATTTGACACAGTTATTGACATAGCCAAAAATTGTCAAAATTATCCCATTCAGTTAAACATCAATGCCGTCATCAGAAAGTCCAGCCATAAAACCAGAAGTGAGGAATAAACGACCGTTCGGGTTGTCGCAATCGAAACACCTTCAGGCGTTGGGTTGGCTTCGTATCCCTGGAAGAGCGCCAGGAAAGTCACGGCAAACCCAAAAACCAGACTCTTGAAGAGTCCGTTTCCTATATCCATCCAAATATCAACGTTACTTTGCATCTGGGACCAGAAGGCGCCCTCATCCACGCCGATCAGAACAACGCCGACGACATAGCCGCCAAAAATACCGATCGCACTGAAAAGTGAAGCCAAAATAGGCATGGAAATAATGCCTGCCCAAAAACGCGGCGCCAGAATGCGGTGCAAGGGATTGACTGCCATCATATCCATAGCGGAAAGCTGTTCACCTGCTTTCATTAAACCAATTTCGGCTGTGAGTGAAGTACCTGCACGGCCTGCATACAGAAGTGCGGTTATGACCGGCCCCAATTCGCGAAGTAACGCTAACGCAACCAATGTGCCAAGTGCCTGCTCAGAGCCGTACTTGTTCAAAATGTAATAACCCTGAAGGCCGAGAACAAAGCCGACAAATAAGCCCGCAACGGCAATAAGCAAAACAGAGTGATTACCGATAAAGTGAATCTGGTCTGTTATCAGACGCGGTCTTCTGATGATTTTGAAGATGGCGCCTGTCAAGAGTAAAAACATCCGGAAGGCGTAACCTATGCCGGCTATCAGTTTTCGGGTCTTAAATCCGAGTGTGGCGATATGGCTGATCATACCGGCACCTCCAGGCCAAGGTCTTTTGCCAGTGATTTGCCGGGATAATGGAATGGAACCGGGCCATCGGTTTGCCCATGAACAAATTGTTTAACATAGGGTACATCCGATTCACGCATTTCCTGTGGGGAGCCATGCGCGACAATGCGTCCTTCAGAAAGAAAATAGACATAATCAGCGATGGCAAATGATTCGTCCACATCATGCGAAACCACGATGGATGTGGAATTCAGGGTATCATTCAGGCGCTTAATCAGATTGGCGGTAACCCCCATTGATATAGGATCGAGCCCGGCAAACGGTTCGTCATACATGATGAGTTCCGGGTCCAGCGCAATCGATCTGGCAAGGGCAACACGCCGGGCCATGCCCCCTGAAATTTCAGCCGGTTTCATCAGAGCGGCATTTCGAAGCCCCACCGCTTGCAGTTTCATCAGCACCAGATCGTGAATCAGTTCTTCGGGCAGATCCGTTTGTTCCCGTAACGGAAAAGCCACGTTTTCAAAAACCGTTAGATCAGTAAAAAGCGCGCCATACTGAAACAGCATGCCCATTTTCCGGCGAAGGCGGTACACGCCTTCCGTATCGAGTTCATGAATCGGCTCGCCACTGACCAGCACACGGCCGAACTGTGGCCGAAGTTGGCCGCCAATCAGGCGCAATATGGTTGTTTTGCCAGACCCGGAACCACCCATAACAGCAATAACCTTGCCGCGCGGGAAGATCATATTCAGTTCAGATAGGATCGGACGCTCTCCGTAACGAAAAGCAAGATCATGAATTTCAACAATATTAGACACAGCGTTTTAGTGAACAACCTTAAACCTTCATTGTAATGCAGGGATAGTATTTTAATCTAATCCCTTTTTTCCGGTTTGTGTATGTTTTATGTAATGATTTTGTTTTTTATCTTGTAACGGGTTTGTATCGGATACGCTTGGGTTTGGCGCCTTCCTCACCAAGCCGCTTGCGTTTGTCCGCTTCATATTCCTGGTAATTGCCTGTAAAAAAAGTGACCTGCGAATCGCCTTCAAAAGCCAGAATGTGTGTCGCGATGCGGTCCAAAAACCAGCGGTCATGGGAAATGACAATCGCGCTGCCGGCAAATTCCAAAAGCGCATCTTCCAGTGCCCGGAGTGTTTCCACATCCAGGTCATTGGAAGGTTCGTCAAGCAGTAGCACATTGCCGCCTTGCATGAGCGTTTTAGCCAAATGCAGCCTGCCGCGTTCTCCGCCGGACAGGTTGCCGACATTTTTCTGCTGGTCTGCTCCTTTAAAATTAAATCGTCCCAGATAGGCCCGTGAAGGCATTTCAAAACGGCCGACTGAAATCACATCTGCGCCGTTACTGATGTCTTCAAATACGGTTTTATTATTTTCAAGTGTTTCCCGGGATTGATCAACGAGTGAAATTCTGACAGTTTGCCCGATCTTGATTTCACCCTGATCAGGCTTTTCCTGACCCGTGATCATCCGGAAAAGTGTCGATTTGCCGGCCCCATTGGGGCCGATCACGCCAACAATAGCGCCGGGAGGGATCGTGAAACTCAAATTTTCAATCAGCAGCCGGTCGCCATAACCTTTGGAAACGTTGTTGAATTCAATGACGTCGTTGCCAAGCCGTTCGGCAACAGGAATAAAGATTTCCTGTGTTTCATTACGTTTCTGGTATTCGTACTCAGACAATTCATTAAAACGGGTCAGGCGGGCTTTGCTTTTAGCCTGGCGTCCTTTGGGATTTTGGCGAACCCATTCCAGTTCTTTGGCAATGGTCTTTTGACGGGATGATTCGGTGGTTTCTTCCTGCTTTAAGCGAAGGCTTTTTTGTTCCAGCCAGGAGCTGTAATTGCCTTTCCAGGGGATGCCCTGTCCCCGATCCAGTTCTAAAATCCATTCGGCGGCGTTATCCAGAAAATAACGGTCATGGGTAATAGCAACGACCGTGCCGGGGAAACGATGGAGGAATTGCTCCAGCCACTCAACCGATTCTGCGTCAAGATGGTTGGTTGGTTCATCCAAAAGCAGCATATCAGGGCGGGAAAGCAAAAGGCGGCATAATGCGACCCGTCGTTTCTCGCCGCCGGACAGGATGCCGATGGGGGCATCCCAGGGGGGCAATCGCAAAGCGTCTGCGGCCATTTCGAGCTGTTGTTCCAGGTTGGCTCCATCCGCTGCGGCAATAATGGCTTCCAGCCGTGCCTGTTCTTCCGCAAGCGCATCAAAGTTCGCGTCCGGTTCGGCGTAAGCGGCATAAACAGCGTCCAGTTTGGCTTGCGCATCAAATATTTCACCCAGGCCGCTTTCCACTGCCTGGCGCACAGTCTGTTTGGGATCAAGTTCCGGTTCCTGCGGCATATAGCCTATTTTCAGGTTGGGCATAGGCCGTGCCTCTCCAAGAATGTCCTTATCCTCGCCGGCCATGATTTTCAACAAACTGGATTTTCCTGAGCCGTTTAAACCCAGGACGCCGATTTTGGCGCCTGGGAAAAAAGAAAGGGAAATATCTTTCAAGATATGGCGCTTGGGGGGGACGATCTTGCCGACCTGGTTCATTGTAAAGACATATTGAGACATATGATTGAAACCGTATAAAAGTAAAAATAAATAAAAAATCCTGATTTTGCTGAAAATAGCACGTCAGACACCTATTGCGCAAATGCAGTGCCGTACACAACGATTTAAAAGAAAATGGGGGACATTCTACTCGTCGTTTTGGCATTGCATTTTTTTGGACTTTGTCCTATTGTGCAGACGCGGATGTAATAAATAGGAGCGCACTTGGAACATAAGCCGGAAGAAGAAAAACGGGATGTAAAAAAAAGCAGCCTGGCGATGCTGACGGTTGCCTCGCTCGGGATTGTCTATGGCGACATCGGGACAAGCCCGTTGTATGTCATGCGCGCCGTTTTTGGCGGCACAGGGGGGCTTATCCTGACACAAATCAATTTGCTCGGGATTATCTCATTGATTATTTGGGGCTTGATTGTCGTGGTATCGGTCAAGTATGTCCTGATCATGCTTCGTGCAGGCAACCGAGGCGAAGGCGGCACACTGGCGCTGATGGCGCTGGCACATTCTACTCTCCCTAAAAAATCGCGGTTGTATTACCCGCTTTTGGCATTAGGCGTACTGGGCGCTTCCCTCTTTTACGGCGATAGTGTTATTACACCTGCCATTTCCATCTTATCTGCCGTAGAAGGGCTGGAAGTCGCCACGCCCGTATTTCGCCCGTATGTGATACCCATTGCATTGGGCATCATCGTGGCGCTTTATTCCGTGCAGGTTAAAGGAACCGCAGGCATCGGCAAATGGTTTGGCCCGATTATGATCCTATGGTTTATGACGCTGGCCGTGATGGGGGTTGTCAATATTGTTGCGATGCCTGATGTGCTGATGGCGCTCAATCCTTATCATGCGCTTGTTTTTATCAACTTGAATCCTGGAATCGCTTTTATTGCGTTAGGCGCTGTCGTGCTGGCTTTCACCGGAGCAGAAACCCTTTATGCCGATATGGGCCATTTTGGTCCCCAGCCTATCAGACGCGCCTGGTTTTATCTGGTGTTTCCGGCGCTAACACTGAATTACCTGGGGCAAGGCGGATTATTACTGTCTAATCCTGGCGCGATTTCCAATCCTTTTTTCATGCAACTGGATTCGTGGAGTATTTATCCACTTGTTTTCATGTCGACGATGGCCGTTGTTATTGCGTCACAGGCAACGATTTCCGGCGCTTTTTCCATTACAAAACAGGCGATTGGCCTTGGGTTGCTGCCGCGCATGAAAATTATCTACACATCAGAAAGTGAAATCGGTCAAATCTATATACCCATCATTAACTGGCTTCAAATGGGGGCGGTGATCATTGCTGTCGTTGAGTTCAGGTCATCGGACAATCTGACAGGCGCTTATGGCGTTGCCGTGACGGGGGCCATGTTGATTACCACACTTTTTCTTTTCTTTATTATGCGCTATCACTGGAAGCGCCATATTATCCTCAGTCTGGCGCTTCCACTGTTATTTTGTGTGATCGATGTATCGTTGCTTGGTTCCAATCTGCTCAAAATAGAAAACGGTGGCTGGTTTCCCATTGCCATCGGCATCATCATCTATACCTTGATGATGACATGGCGTCAGGGACGGCTTCTGGTCGGATTAAGTCAAAAGAAACACGCTATTCCTATTGATTCTTTTCTTCAGTCGCTGTTTTTTTCGCCGCCACAGCGAATTGCCGGCACGGCTATATTCCTGCGCGGAGAAAGTGATGGCGTGCCTCAGGCGCTTTTGCATAACCTGTCCCACAATAAAGTTTTGCATGAGCGGATTTTTTTTCTCACCGTTCATGTCCAGGAAGTTCCCTGGGTGCCGGAAAATGAGCGAATCAAAATCGAGAAATTGGGTTATGAGTGTTACCAGATCGATTTGTATTACGGTTTCAAGGATGAAGTTGATATTCCCAGGACACTATTGATGTGCAAGGAATATGGTTATACCTTTGATATGATGTCGACATCTTTCTTCGTTTCACGCCAGACATACATATCGACGCCTTCGCCCGGTATGGCCAAATGGCGGGAGCATCTGTTTATCTGGGTATCGCGTAATGCGCGTAATGCGGCTGATTATTACCAGATTCCGGCAAACCGGGTCATTGAGCTGGGTGGGCGTGTGGAAATTTGACAAGGCCGTAAATTATCATTGCAAAACAATATATTAAATAATAATCATTTCTACATAACCTGATAAAAACATCATGAAGATATTGGTATTCGGAAAAAATGGACAAGTCGGTCATGAACTTCAGCGCGCGCTTTTACCGCTTGGAGAAATCATCGCTTTGGATCGGAATGAGGTTGATTTTGAAAACAAGGATGCACTGCGGCAAACGGCTAGTACCTACGCTGCTGATGTGATAGTTAATGCCGCAGCCTATACCGCTGTTGACAAGGCTGAAGAAGAAGAGGCGCGTGCTTTCCGGATCAATGCAGAGGCGGTTGAAGTGCTTGCTGATTATGCTCGTTATAGTGGCGCATTGCTGGTTCATTATTCAACGGATTATGTTTTTGATGGTAGTAAGACAGCTCCTTATGTTGAGACGGATTTCACCAATCCCTTAAATGCATATGGGAGATCCAAACTGGCGGGAGAGCAGGCTGTTCAGCAAGGAGGTTGCCACCATTTTATTTTTCGTACCAGTTGGGTTTTTTCGTCTCACGGAAACAACTTTATCAAAACGATCTGGCGTCTCGGAAAAGAACGGGAAACATTGAATGTGGTTGCAGACCAAATCGGTGCGCCGACTTCTGCCGAATTGATTGCGGATGTAACAGCGCTTTCAATTGCCGCGTTCTATACGGATCTGTTACCGGAAGGCATTCATCATCTGGCTTCATCAGGTGAAACGAGCTGGTATGGTCTGGCCAGTTATGTGGTTCAGAAGGCGCATGAAAAAGGGATCGCCATGAAGCTGAATAAGGACAACATCAAGCCGATCGCAACAGAAGCCTATCCGCTTCCTGCTGTTCGTCCCCGCAATTCTCGTTTAGATAATTCATCACTATCAGAAAAATTAGGTTTTTTACTTCCCGAATGGTCTTTGCATGTTGATCGTGTCATTGATCAGCTTATTCAAGCTGAAGCCTGATGACCCCAGCAGCAGTTTCTCTTTTGCAAAATAGATAACGGCGGTGTCTTTTTTTGTTGCATTTATATGTTTGGCAAATTAATATTTGCTTTGCAAATTATTTGTATGAAAAAGGCCATTATGAATGACGATGATCGAATCAGGATGATTTTTACGACATCCCTTTCCCAGACAGCGCGCGCTTATACGTCTGTCGCCGACAAAATAGCCTCTATTTATGGTTTATCTCAGGCTACCGCATGGCCGGCAGTGATGATTGGCCGGATGGGAAATCATACACGGCTCAGTGAATTGGCGGATGCGCTGGGGCTTGATCCTTCTTCCTTGGTCCGGATTATTGATCAACTGGTTGTTGCCGGGATTGTCAAAAGGATAGAAGATCCCAAGGACAGGCGTGCCAAGATATTAAGTTTGACGGAAGAGGGAGAAAAAATCATGGCACAAGTAGAACGCGCCTTGATTTCCTTTCGAAATGAGTTACTCAAGGATGTGCCCATTACGGATATTCAAATAGGTGTGCGCGTTTTAAGCGCACTAAGAGCATCCGTCAAAAATAATGAAATTGTCTGACTGATATTGGCTGATATACCCGTGCAAGCGCCTTCAACCAAGGTCATACGACTGAATTTTCCTGCTTTACCTGCTCCGAAGGAATGGCTTTTTTCAATTAAATGTTTTGTTTCAGCGATGCTGGCGCTTTACATTTCATTGAAAATTGGTCTGACACACCCTTTCTGGGCTGTCGGCACCTGTTATGTGATTGCGACACCGTTGGCAGGGTCCGTGCGTTCAAAAGGATTTTACCGGACGGTTGGAACGATCCTGTCCGGTTTGATGGTTATTATCACCATTCCGCTTTTGGCCAATTACCGCATTATTTATGTTTCAATCCTGGCAGGATGGGCTGGCCTGTGTCTGTATATTTCCCTGCTTGATCGAACGCCCCGCGCCTATATTTTCATGCTGGCGGGTTATACGCCTGCGATTATCGGGTTTCCGATTCTTCAGGACGCCTATTCCATGATGGCTTCGACGCCTTTTTTGACCGCGTCAGACCGGGTACAGGAAATCATTATCGGTTTAGGGTGTTCCTCTCTGGTGCATAGCCTGATTTTTCCGCAGAGTATTGGTCATGCGCTGCTTCAACGTCTTGATTTGGCAATCAGCGATGCCAAACAATGGGCGGTTGATGTGCTGCTGGGGGTAAAGGAGAGCAAAAGCGCGCCTTTGTACCGCAAGCTTGCGCAGGAAATTACCGAGTTGCGGCTGATGGCGACGCATCTTCCATTTGACACACATAATATCCGCTGGACAACCGATGTTGTCAGGGTTTTGCATGACCGCCTGGCTTCGTTGGTTCCTATCATATCGGGTATGGAAGACAGGATGACGGCGTTAAAAGAAGGCCAGTCGGAAGTCCGATCTTTCGACTGGCGCGTATTATTGAGCGATATTGCGGATTGGTGCGAAAGAGGGCGCTCTTCTCCCGAAAGAGCAAGGCAATTGCGAAGCCGTATAGACCAACTGATACCTGAAACCCGTATTCATGCTGGTTGGGCCGATATTCTCAAAGTTAATTTTGCTTCCGAGCTTCACATGCTGATTAACGCGCTGGAAGACTGTTTCAGATACCGCCATCAAATTGAAGTTGGCGTGAAAAAAGGGATACTGCAAGAGATACCCAATGTGCCGGTTGTACCCAATCGCGCGCTTCATGCGGATAAAGGGCAGGCGTTGATGGCTGCGTTGGGGGTTGTCGTATCGGTACTGGTAACGACGGTTTTCTGGATGGTTACGGATTGGCCGTTTGGTTTTTATGCGCCGATGTTTGCCAGTATTGCCTGTTCCATTTTCGCGACCCTGGATAACCCGATACCCGCTTTGAAAAGTTTTTTTCGTTACACGCTCTATTCCGTGCCGATTTCGGCGCTATATCTGCTCGTTGTTATACCGAGTACCCATACAGTTGAAATGCTGATGTTAGTCCTTGCTCCTTTTTTTATCTGGGGCGGCATTTATATGGGGCGTCCTGCTTCAGCCGGCCGCTTTTTAATTTTGATTATGGCGGTTGTCGGTATGCTGATGCTGTATGACTTCGGACAGCCTGACTTGACTACCTTCATTAACGGGCAGGCTGCCCAATTGTTCGGAATTGGCGTCGCTTTCTTTTTTACGAATCTTTTGAGAAACGTGAATATTAAAAGGCTGGTCAGACGGGTCGTTCGGTCAGGTTGGGCTGAAATGGCGCAGATGGCAAAAGCGATGAGGCCGACATCGGTCGCAGAACTGGCTGTTCGCATGACTGACAGGATCAGTTTACTCGCTCCCCGCTTGGCGGCGGTAGAAAGCAGTGGCGGCATATCTTCGCTTGATTTGATGGAAGACGTCCGGGTGAGTATCAACATGGCATATTTGTTGCGCAGGCAGGATTTTCTCAGGCAGAGCAGCGTTTCGCTGGAGCCGTTGATGCATCATCTTTTTACTTATTTCCGTGACAAATTATCGCGAATGAGAGGCAATGAAAGAGAATTGCTGATTCAATTGGATCGTTTGCTGTATCAGGTTTGCGATTTGCCTTCGTCAACACAGAAAAATGAAGTCATTTCGGCACTGGCAGGCATTCGAAAAGACATGTTCCCGAAAGCCCTTTTTTACAGGGCGACTGTGCCTGGCAAGGAGGTGGAATGACCGGTGAGGTTAATGTTTACGGCGTTTACATACCGTGGGGGATTATCATGCTGCTGGCAGCCATGGGCGTGACCCGCCTGATTAGCCGGGGATTGGCGAAATTCGGTTTTTATCGTTATGTCTGGCATCCCGCGCTATTTGATTTTGCGGTTTTTGTGATTGTAATGGGTGCTTTTTTCTTTTTGTTTTCTTTGCGTAGGTTTTCGTATGCGTTTTGAGTTTTCCAGACTACAAGCTATTCGCTTTGGGGTGAGCGCAACCGTTATTCTGATAGCAGTACTTGTTGCCTGGCGTCTGTTTATTCATTATGAATATGACCCATGGACACGTGATGGACGCATCAAGGCGGATATCGTGCAAATCGCGTCTGATGTGACCGGACAGGTTGTTAAAGTGCATGTTCGGGACAATCAGATGGTAAAAAAAGGCGACATCCTGTTTGAAATTGACCATGACCGTTTTGAACTGGCGTTGCGTCAGGCTCAAGCCGGTGTTCAGGCTGCGCGGGTCAATTTTGATCAGGCAAAACGTGAGGACATGCGGAATCGGAAGCTGAAGGAATTGGTTGCTCATGAAATTCGGGAGCAGGGACGCGCCAAAATGGAGCAGTATGAAACGGATCTGGCCATGGCCATAGTCAAGCGTGATACGGCCAAACTGGATTTGGAGCGGACAAAAGTACGGGCTACCGTTAACGGTTATGTAACCAATTTGAATGTCCAGGTAGGAACCTATCTCAGCGCCAGTCAACCGGCAGTTGCCTTGATTGATATGGATTCACTGTATGTTGAAGGTTACTTCGAGGAAACCAAGCTCGCCCGGATTTATCCGGGTGATCCGGCAACGATTTCCCTGATGGGAGAAGAGGAAAAACTGAAGGGGTATGTGCAAAGTGTTGCCGGCGGAATTTACGACAGGGAGCGCAGTACGGGTTCCAACCTGCTTCAAAATATCAATCCGACCTTAAACTGGGTCCGGCTGGTTCAGCGTATTCCGGTCAGAATCGAACTGGAGACGATGCCCAAGCAAATTAAATTGGTTGTGGGGCAGACTGCCACGATTAATATCCAGGCTTCAAACCGCAGTGATCGCTTAGGACTGGAAAATAAAAAGTAGAGTGCTGCCATGTTCTTATGCCGATTATTCCGTTTGATGCTTGTTCTATTGTTTCTGACTGTATTGTCAGCTTGTACGGCAGTCGGGCCTGACTATCGGGTGCCTGCCGAGGCGGTTATCAGACAGGAAAAAAACGCGGCAACGTTTGTTTCAGCCAATGAGCCGGTTTACACCCAGCATGATCTGCCACAGAATTGGTGGCGCCTGTATGATCAGGAGACAATCAATGAACTGGTCAATAAAGCGTTGGCGGCCAATACAGACCTGAGAATCGCTTCCGCGAACCTGGCGAGAGTCCGGGCCGTTCTGGAAGAAGCGAGAACCATGACGGATCCGGTTTTTGATGTCGGTGCGTCACCAGGTTATGGCCGGAATGCGACCAAACCTGGGACGCGGCGCGAAGGCAATCACTGGTTTTATGACATGGGCGCCGGCATGTCCTACCAGTTTGATCTGTTTGGCAAAATCGCACGGGCAATTGAAGCGGCTACAGCTGATGTAGAAGCGACGCGGGCGGCTTATGATCTCATGCGCATTACGGTTATTGCTGATACGACACGGGCTTACCTGGACATTTGTTCTTCGGGGTATCGGATGGATGTGGCGGTCAGATCTGTGGAGTTACAACAAAAATTTGTCGACACAACGATACGTCTGACTGATGGCGGGCGGAGTACGCCATTGGATGTCAGCCGCGCACGCGCCCAACTGGAATACCTTCGTGCAGCCGTGCCGTCGCTAGTGGCTCAGCAGCGCGTCGCCATGTATCAACTGGCTGTCTTAACGGGAGAGCGGCCGGATGCCTTGATGGAAAAGGTCGGCCAATGCCGGGCAATACCGCAGTTGACACAACCGATTCCGGTGGGAGACGGCGCGGCGCTTCTAAGCAGACGGCCTGATATCCGTCAAGCCGAGCGCACATTGGCTGCGGCAACGGCAAGAATTGGCGTCGCGACCGCTGATCTGTATCCGAGTATCAGTCTTGGCCTCCATATTGGCAGGACCGGCACCTTTTCCAGCTTTGGTTCAGATAATGCTTTTAGATGGGGAGTCGGCCCACTGATTTCATGGACGCTGCCGGCAACAGGCCCTGCGCGTGCCCGTATTGCACAGGTCGAGGCAGAGACAGAAGCCGCTCTGGCTGATTTTGATGGTACTGTGCTAAATGCGATTAAGGAAGTGGAAAGCGCTCTGGTCGTTTATGCAAGAGGACTTGATAGAAATGCAGCGTTAAGGAAAGCGCGAGACCAGAGTGCATTGGCATCCCGGCAGGCTCACCAGCTTTACAATGATGGCCGGACGGATTTTCTGACCATGCTGGATGCGGATCGGACACTAGCGGATTTTGAAAGCCGGCTGGCAGAATCAGAGGCTCAGTTGGCGCGGGATCAGGTCCATCTTTTCCTTGCGCTGGGTGGTGGATGGGATCCGGAAGTGACAAAAGAAAAGCCAAAAGTAAATATGTCAGGCACAACAGTGACGGATGCGCAATCTGAAACATTGGCGGCAAAGCAGTAATCCATCATTTTCTATCGTCTTTTATTTGCAGCGCACGCTCATAAAGCGGTTTTTTCTTCATGCCGGTAATCTGTGCCGCCAATGATGCGGCCTGACTGACCGGGCATTCTGCAAGCAGTATGGATAAAATGCGTTCCGCTTCCATTTCATCTTGGTTTCTGCCGGATTTCGCGCTTTCGATCAGCAGTACAAACTCGCCTCTGGCATGATGGGGGTCAGCATCCAGCCATTCGCGGGTTTCAGATAGCTTGCAGCGATGTATTTCCTCGAAAAACTTGGTTATTTCACGGGCAATGACAATCTGGCGATCCGGTCCAAAAACAGCTAATAGCGAAGCGAGGGTTTCGCGTATTCGATGAGGCGCTTCATAAATAACCAGTATTGCTGGCATGTTTTCGAGCGATTTCAGCATCGTTTCCTTAGCCACCTTTTTTACAGGCAGGAATCCGACAAAATAAAAATGATCCGCTGACAGGCCACTAACAGAAAGAGCGGCAATGGCGGCGGATGCGCCTGGGACAGGCATAACCCGTAATCCGGCTGAAAGAACGGCATCGACGAGATGGGAACCTGGATCGGAAATGGCGGGTGTTCCGGCGTCCGTCACCAGCGCGATTCGTTCTCCCTTTGATAAACGGTTGACCAGTTGCTCCGTCATACGGTATTCATTATGCTGGTGGACGGCTATCAGTGGTTTTGAAATGCCGTATTGCGATAAGAGTGTTCCCGTTATGCGCGTGTCCTCACATGCGACGGCATCGACCAGAGAAAGGACGTGCAGTGCCCGAAGCGTGATGTCGCCGATATTCCCGATCGGTGTCGCAATCACATACAAAGCAGCAGGCGGATAATCCTGCTGGATGACGTCCTGCATAAGGCGAGCCGGGTTTTTCAAATTATCATTTTTATCATTCATTATCGCTTCACCGTAAGTTTGGTATGATTGTGCGTGAGAGTGATGTCAAAGACAAGCCGCATTTTATTCACATGCTACCAAATGAGGTTCATTCAGGGAGAAGCTGAAATCGTGCCGGATTTATCCTTTCCCATGAACAAACGACAATCAGGGCAGGCTGGAGAGGATGCGGCGTTGGCTTATCTGCTGACGCAGGGATTGACTTTGGTCGAGCGAAATTTCAGCAGCCGCATGGGTGAGATCGATTTAATCATGAAAGATCGTGACACGCTCGTTTTTGTTGAGGTCAGAAAACGCGGCAGAAATGATTTTGGAAGCGCGGTAGCCAGTATTACCCATGCCAAACAACAGCGTCTGGTAAAAACGGCGCAGCTGTTTTTGCAAAAACTCAGTAAAATACCTCCCTGCCGGTTTGATGTTGTCGCTTTGGACAAAGATAAAATGACCTGGCTAAAAAACATGATTGATGAAATATAAATAGGACGTTTGCCGAAAGCGGCGTTTCAAGTGACAGGATATATGAGAGACCAACGCATACTTGGACATTTTAATGAAAGCGCCGACCTGAAAAGGCAGGCAGGAGCTGTTTTAGTACAGCCCATATCCGATGCGGTTAATATGCTGTTTTCGGCCCTGTCTCACGGGAACAAAATTCTGGCATGCGGCAATGGCGGATCGGCTGCGGATTGCCAGCATTTTGCGGCGGAACTCGTTGGCCGTTTTGAACAGGAGCGTTTGCCGCTGCCGGCGATTGCATTGACGACAGATACTTCCATCTTGACAGCGGTTGGCAATGATTATGGCTATCAGGATATTTTTTCAAAACAGGTACAGGCATTCGGGCATCCAGGAGATGTTTTGCTGGCGATTTCCACTTCCGGTAATTCATCCAATGTGATTGCCGCAATCGAAGCGGCAAAAGACAGGGATATGGGCGTTATTGCCTTAACAGGCAATGGCGGCGGAAAGATCGCAGAACTACTCTCGGAAACGGATGTGCATATCTGTGTCCCCCACACCAGAACGGCCCGTATCCAGGAGGTGCATCTTTTAGTCATTCATTGTATTTGCGATGGAGTCGATGCCGCATTATTGGGAGGAGATATAAATGAATAAGCAAAACACGGCAGTCATCCGATGGAAACGGTTGTTTGGCGTTTGCCTTTTATGTAGTGTCGCCGCACTGACATTGGAAGCTTGCGTGCCGACGGTTCTGGTAGGAGGCGGCGTTGCCGGTACGATGGCCGCGACCGACCGGCGCACGTTTGGGACTCAGACCGAAGACCGGACTATCGGTTTCAAAGGAGAGTCGATGGCGGATGCCATTGTCGGCAATCAAGGACACGTCACGGTTACGAGCTTCAACAGGCTGGTTCTGATTACCGGGGAAGTGCAAAATGAAGGAATGAAAGCCAGAGTAGGAAATGAGGTGGCGCGGATTCCCAATGTCCGAAGTGTTGTCAATGAGTTGGAAATTATGGCGCCCTCCAGCTTGAGTTCCCGCTCCAGTGATTCGCTGATTACGGCGAAAGTGACGGCCAGTTTTTTAAATGCAGAGGGATTGTATGCAAATTCGCTAAAGACCGTGACAGAGCGCGGTATTGTTTATCTCATGGGGCGGGTGACGGAACGTGAAGGAAACATGGCGGCGGAGGTGGCCCGTGCTGTTCCAGGTGTGCAGCGGGTCGTCAAGGTTTTTGAACATATCAGCGAAGAAGAACTTGAAAGGATGAAGGCCAAAAATGCTCCCGCAGAAAGTACCGGCAATTCATCCAATCCTTATCAAGACAGTCCGGAATACCAATAAAGAGCGGGGTGCACGGGGAATGTTCTTATTCCCCGTTTTCATCTAATTGGTGCATCAATACCTTGTTTATATTCAGATGGCGCCGGTTTCTGTAATGATACAGTCCATGGCAATGTCATGTTCCTGAACAGGAAATTGGACTTCCAGGCAGGCATAGGCGATACCGATAGTATGAGGGCGAGGTTGCTGTTCCAATGTCCGGTCAAAATAACCGCCGCCATAACCCAGCCGAAAGCGGTTCCGCGTAAAGCCAAGGCAGGGTACCAGCAGCGTTTGAGGAAGCGGGACAAATTCCTTGATTTCCGGAATGGAAATGCCAAAATTGTCCTTGACTAATGGATCGCCTGGTTTCCATTTCACAAATTGCAGGGGCAAGGTTTTGCCCATAACAACAGGAAGCGAAAGCGTGAGACCTTTTCGGGATAGTGCGGCATATAGTTCTATCAGATCAGGCTCGTTTTGTGTCGAAAAATAAATGCCCAAGGTAGAAAAGGAATGGGTTTGCAGGTAACGTTCAAGATGTTCGATGATTTTGCGGTTCCATCTGGCACGTTCTATCTCATCCAAGGCGCATCGCATGGTAAGGAGTGAACGACGAAGAGCGGGTTTAACGTCCTGTTCGAGATCGATGGCTTCAACGAGTCTTTTTTTATCTGATGGTAAACTCATATCTGGATTTAAAATATTTAAATAAAAGCGGAGTAAGTTGTGCGCCAGTATCTGAAAAATATCTTATTGTTTTTAGCCGCATTCATCATGCTGGCATCGGCTCACGCCGTGCCGGATTTGTCCACGACGTCGGCGCAGGACAATACATTCCTGGAATTACGGAATGCCGCTCGCAAGCAGGATTCAGTTAAGGCTGAGCGTCTTGCTGCCAGTCTATCAGATTATCCCGTGCCATCTTATGTCGCGTATTATCGCCTGAAATCACGTCTTGAAACGGCAAGCGAAGCTGAAATTCTGGAAACGATTTCGCGGTATAGAAATACCGCCATCGCTGACCGCTTGCGCAATGACTGGTTGCTGATCCTCGGCAAAAGAGGCCAATGGGCGACCTTCGATCGGGAATATCCGCTATTTCAACTCAAGGATGACCTCCAGTTAAAATGTTATGCACTGGTTTCTCAGGCCGAAAAAGGTGAAAATGTTGTGGCTGAGGCACGCAAGCTGCTTGATGTGTCCCGAAAAAACAATGAAGGATGTTACACCCTTGTCTCCACACTGAAACAAAAAGGACAATTCAAGACAGACGATCTATGGTTTGAGACGCGAACGGCGGCGGAAGGAAGCGCCTTTGGATTGGTAAAACGGCTTGCTGTGTTGGCTGGCGCGCAGCCGGCAGCGGTTTCCCGTGCGCTGGAAATGCCTGCTGCTGTTTTATCCAAGGGGCCGGGAGCTGATCGTGCCGAGCATGAGGTATTTATCCTGGCGCTTGGGCAATTGGCCAAAAAAGATCACCAGGAAGCGGCAGAAATACTCACAAGAGCCGAGAGTAAATTAACCGCTTCTGAAAGAAAGTCTGCCTGGGCGCAAATCGCTTTGCCCTCTTCGCTTTCGCTGGCGCCGGCAGCTTTAAGTTATTGGAAAAAGGCTGAGGGAGCGCCCTTATCCAGCCTTGCGCAGGAATGGCGGGTGAGAATGGCCTTGCGTTCACATGATTGGAAAGCAGTCGATGCCTGGATTGATGAAATGTCGGCCTATCTCAGGGATGATGCGACATGGGTCTACTGGAAAGGCCGTGCGCAGCAGGTTGCAGGGAACCATGAAGAAGCGCGCCGCTATTTCGCCAGCATAGCAGACCAATATCATTTTTATGGTCAGTTGGCGTTAGAAGAACTGGGGAAAAAAATCTCGGTTCCTGAAATGGCAAAGCCGATTACCGAAGCTGAAATTGCCGCTATGTCGAAAAATCCAGGGTTTAAGCTTGCTCTGAAATTTTTTTCCATGAATATGCGATTTGAAGGCGTTCGGGAATGGAACTGGCAATTGCGTGACATGCGTGATCGCGAATTGCTTGCGGCGGCTGAATTTGCCAAACGGAGTGGTGTATTAGATAGAATGGTTAATACATCGGATCGGACGCAAGAAGAAATCAGTTTTGTTCAACGCTTCCCCATGCCTTTTAAGGACAACATGGAAACAGCAACGAAATCGCTTGGGTTGAACATGTCCTGGGCCTATGGATTGATCCGTCAGGAATCCCGTTTTATTATGGATGCCCGTTCTTCAGCGGGCGCATCCGGCCTGATGCAACTGATGCCTGCTACGGCCCGACTGGTTGCTAAAAAAATTGGTATGGCTGATTACAGTCCCTCCCAGATCAACAGTCTGGAAACCAATATTCTGCTGGGGACGAATTACCTGAAAATGATGATGGAAGAACTAGGTCATTCCGAGACGCTGGCAACCGCCGGATATAATGCCGGTCCAGGGAGGCCCCGTGCATGGCGTTCCAGATTGACCCGGGCTGTGGAAGGCGCTATTTTTGCAGAAACGATCCCCTTTAACGAAACACGGGATTATGTCAAGAAAGTGATGTCCAATGCGACATATTATGCTGCGTTGGTGGAGGGGCAGCCCCAATCCCTGAAAAAGCGTATGGGAAAAGTTTCGCCTCCCTAATGGCAAAAAAGGTTCATTGGAGATGTCGTAATGATGTGAAAACGGTGTCAAAAATACCGTTTTTCATGTAAAACGTACCCGTTTTTATTAAATCCGGCGGTCGTGCCTATATTTAACGGATTGATCAAAGAAGGGGCAGTTATGAAAATCTATACCGTTGGCGGTGCTGTACGTGACATGGTTCTCGGGTTGCCGGTGCGCGACCGGGATTATGTTGTGGTGGGCGCAACGGTTGAAATGATGCAGCATCTTGGCTTTAGGCCGGTCGGCAAGGATTTTCCGGTTTTTTTGCATCCGGAGACAAAGGAAGAATATGCGTTAGCACGGACTGAGCGCAAAACCGCCCCTGGTTATAAGGGTTTTGTGTTTCATGCTTCTCCGGAGGTGACGCTTAAAGAAGATCTTGAGCGCCGTGATTTGACCATGAATGCGATGGCGCTATCCGAAGATGGTGAACTGATTGATCCATTTGGTGGGCAGGAGGATCTGAAAAATCGCGTGTTCAGACATATATCGCCCGCTTTTGCCGACGATCCGGTCCGTATCCTCCGACTAGCCCGTTTTGCGGCTCGCTTCCCTGATTTCACAATTGCACCGGAAACCCTGGGCCTTATGAAAAAAATGGTCGAATCGGGTGAGGTCAATGCTTTGGTGCCGGAACGCGTCTGGCGGGAACTTTCTGAGGGCCTGATGGAAAAACAGCCATCCCGCATGTTTATGGTGATGCGGGAGTGCGGCGCATTGAAACATCTGTTTCCTGAGATTGATGCGCTTTGGGGAGTTCCGCAGCCGGAGCAGTACCATCCAGAGATTGACACGGGCGTGCATACCATGCAGGCACTCGATTATTCTGCAAAGAAAGGTTATGCCTTGCCGGTTCGCTTTGCTGTTTTGCTGCATGATCTTGGCAAGGGAACAACACCATCGCATCAATGGCCCCATCATCGTGCGCATGAGGAACGAGGGGTATTGCTGGTGGAGGCAGTCTGCCGCAGGCTGAGAGTATCAAACATGTACAGGGATATCGCTGTCATGACAACCCGTGAACATGGCAATATTCGCCGCAGTCGCGAACTTCGTTCCAAAACGGTTGTCATGTTGCTTGAACGCTGCGATGCGTTTAGAAGACCGGAACGTTTCATGAATGTCATTGATGCAACTGAATGCGATTTACGCGGACGCAAATCCGAAACAGTCAGCAGGGAGAATATTGAATTTCCACAACGCGAATACTGGCAATTGGTTTTGAGCGCCGCGCGCGGTATTGATGCCGCATCCATTGTGCAGTCAATGGAGGGAGAGATGGATGAAGTTCCCCGTGTACTTCATAGGGCAAGGGTTGAGGCCGTTTCTGATGCGATAACTGCGACCTATATTATTCCCGCAACACAGCAGCATGAGACTGCCAAAACAGCCATTTCTGCCATTGCCGGGTCGCCAGCGTCCGTATCTGGGGTGCCGTCTCATTAAAGTAATAGACGTTTCTCATCTCAAACAAGCCATTTTTCTTTTTCCAAAATCCTGGTAATCGTCATGGCGATAAGGTCATTGGCTGAAAAACGCGCTTCCAGTGTTTCATCCGGTAAGCGGTTCGACTCTATCGGTTAGAATCTCTTGTAATCCAAAATGGCTTAACCCATTTTCATGCTGTATCAGGAATTTTCATGTCAATACTCCAATATCCTTTCGAGCGAACCATGCCGGAATTTGGCGATACGATGGAAGTGGCTTCCGGCGTTAAATGGCTGCGTATGCCACTGCCTTTTGCGCTGAATCACGTCAATTTATGGATGATTGCCGAAAATGACGGCTGGTGTCAGGTGGACACCGGGCTGACCTGGGATACGATCAAAGCGATCTGGAACGAGCTGCTTAAAACCCACAAACTAACCCGCCAGATTGTGACTCACTACCATCCGGATCATATCGGACTCGCCGGCTGGTTACAGCAGCAAACAGGTATTGATCTTTGGATGACACAAGGCGAATATGTTTCTGCTTTGGCTTTTGCTGATGGGGCGGGCAGTTACCATGTCGATGCCATGATTGAGATGTTCCGTTACCACGGCCTGGACAGAAAACGGCTGGATGCGTTTAAACTCAGAGGCAATGTTTACAGAGAGGGATTTCCAATTATGCCTTCATCGTACCGCCGCCTGTTTGATAACCAGGTTATCCGCATCGGTAACCATGACTGGCGGGTCATTGTGGGCTATGGCCACGCGATGGAGCATGTCTCATTATATTGTGACACGCTCAGGATACTGATTTCCGGAGACATGCTGCTTCCCAGTATTTCAACCAATATTCCGGTTATTGCGGCAAATCCGCGCGACAATCCGCTTCAGTATTTTCTCGATTCTATTCAGCGGTATCGTGAATTGCCGGAAGATACCCTGGTCCTGCCTTCGCATGGCCGCCCGTTTATCGGTATTCATACCCGTGTTGATCAACTTGAGGAACATCACCGAAATCGCTGCAATGTATTACTTGCTGTGGCGATTGAACCGAAAACAGCCAGCGAGCTTTTGCCTTTCCTATTTGATCGTGACATCATGGATACACATCAATTCATGTTTGCGATGGGTGAAACGATTGCCCATCTGAATTATCTGGAAGAGCAAGGGCGTTTGAAACGGATCGAAGAAGACGGCATCGTCCGTTTTTGTGTCCTTTAAATGCGGCGCGTCCTGATAAAAAATTTATAACGTCACGATGTCGTCAAAAACCAGGCTTAGTAATTCAGTAACTGCAGCAGCCAGGGCGTCAGCAGCCCGGTCAATGTTCCGTTTAGAATTAACCCCAGACTGGAGTAGGCACCCAGGCGGGAAGTTTTCTGCATGGCTTGTGCTGTTCCTACAGCATGGGCTGCCGCGCCCAGTGCCAACCCCTGGGCAATGCGACTTTTGACGCGTACCAATTTCAAAAATGACAGACCGAAAATGGCTCCGAAAATGCCGGTCAGAATCACGATAATGGCAGTCAATGCCGGAATACCGCCGAGTACGCGTGATACTTCCATAGCGATAGGCGTTGTGGCGGATTTGGGTGACAGCGAGATAATTACTTCAGGAGAAGCGCCTAGCAGATGGGCGATAAAGGTCACGGAAAGTACCCCTGTAATGCATGCAAACAGCTGCGAAACCAAAACGGGCAATACCTGTTTTTTGATTTGCTCCAATTGCTGATATAACGGGACACCTAGCGCGACGATAGCAGGTTTTAGCAGAAAGGCGATATATTGACTGCCTTGCGCGTATGCATCATAAGAAATGTCTCCGATACGAAGAATAAGGATGATGATGGCAATCGTTACAAGAATCGGATTCAGAACGACCCAGCCAAGTCGGCGCTGTAGTCGCTGAGCCGCCCAGAACAGGCTGATAGTCAACGTGATGAGCAAGACGTCACTGTACATGAAGCTGTTCATTTTTGCCGCCGAAAGAGCTGGTAGGTCCAGCCGGTTACGGTAAGAACGGCCAGGGTGCTGATGATCGTGGCGAGCGTAATCGGTAAAAGTTCTGCCGCAATAAGATCAAAATACAGCATCAACGCGACGCCGGGCGGCACAAAAAAAAGTCCGAAATGCGCCAGCAGAAAATCGGAAATACCCTTAACCCATTCCAGCTTGATCCAGCCTGTTTTCAGCAGAAAAGCCAGCAGCAGCATGCCAATCAGTGAAGAGGGGAATTTTGTTTCCGTCAGATTAACGATTAGTTCACCGAAAGCCAGACAAAGAAAAATGATAACGCATTGCCGGAGTACAGACATGGCACGTCTCTATACGAAGGAGTAACAAGTGTACTTTACAGGATTTCTATTGATAAAAATAGAAGAAAACGAACGTAAAAGAGGATCAGTCATCAACGGCTTTAATGAATTGATTGATCATCCTGACCGGTCCATCCGGGGTTGTTTTCGGAAAGCATGCGTATGAGCGCCTCTTCGCACTCTTTGCTGCCGGCAGCCATGCCTTTTTCATACCAATACCGTGCCTTATCCCAATCCCGTTTCACGCCCGAGCCGTTTTTATAAAGCGCGCCCATCCAGACATAAGCCGGCATAAATCCGCGCTCCATCGCGGTTTGGAGCAGCGCCAGTCCTTTTTCAATATCCGTTTTGCCGTGGGTTCCGGCAACCAGAAAATGCCCAAGAATCGCCGCTGTGCGGTCATCCCCCTGATCCACAACCTTAAACAACCACGCATGTCCCCGTTCAATATCGCGCGGAACGTATTTCCCTGCAAAATAAATATCGGCCAGATGATTGCCTGCATTGACGTAACCCTGAGTGAAAGCATCTTCCAGCATCTGCATCCCTTTTTCGGCGTTGGCGGCGCATCCTTCTCCCGACAACAGCATCATGCCGACGGCAGCGCGTGCCGACGGTATGCCGCCATCTGCGCCACGGGACAACAATTCAAACGCCTTTTTACCATCTTTCCTGACGCCGTAGCCTGACTGATAGAACCAGCCGAGATTTGAAAACGCGCGGGGTTCGCCTGCTTTCATGGCTTTTTCATACCACGACACGGCAGACGGCAGATCCTGTCTGCCTGCAATGCCCAGAGCATGGATTTTGCCCATGTGAAAAAGGGCCGTCGCATTCCCCTGCCCGGCAAGTTCACGTATCCGGTCTATGGCGCGGAAATAATGAACAGGCGTTTTATCCGGGGCATCATCCATTTTACCGAGCCGGATATGGGCTTCTTCCTGATGTTTTGCCCCTGCGGGCGCATGAACGATGTAGCAGACAAAATCACCTCTGGAAGGGCTGTCGTGAATTTCCTCCCAAATGATTTTGTCGATTTCGCTATCGTCAATTTGAGACATTGGCACAAGTCGTTATTCCTGGTCTTGATCGGAAGTATTTTGACGCGGTTTTTTTATTAACAGCCAACGTGGCGCGTTAAAGTGGACGAGGCGGCGATAAAGCGTCACATACAAAATGATAAAAATGCCGACACATATCTGCAGGATCAACGTGTTTTGCCAGAAAAGCATAGCAGGGATAACCGAAGTCGAGCATAAAAACCAGAGATAAGGAGATGTCATCGCATTCCTGGCGGTTTTTTCTTTTGGAAGCTTGCTGCCGACAGCCCATCGTACCAGCCTTTTGTATACCAGTTGATGCAGATGCGCAGCATCTGGCATATCAGCTGCACTTCCTCGTAAAACAACGCGCCGATAGATAGAAAATATCGTTTCAAAGATGGGATAAATGAGAACCAATAGAGGAAACCATGGCGATACAGTCTGATTTCGCGCGACCAATAGCACCGATAATTCCGCCAGGATAAATCCAATGAAATAAGCGCCTCCATCGCCAAGGAAAATAAGTCCTCTGGGATAATTCCAGACAAAAAAACCGAGGATAGCTCCTATCATGGCAAGCGATATTCTCCAGATAAGCGTATCACCTACCAAAAAACCAATATAACCCAACGCAGCAAGCATAAAAACGGAAACCATGCCGGAGAGACCATTGTAGCCGTCTATGATGTTGATGGCATTAGCAACACCGCCAACTGCAATCATCGTAAATACCAAAGAGATCGGCCACCATGCGATTAACATATTCAACAGTGGAATATCCAGCCTGAATATGCCCGCACCCAAAAACCAAAACCCTAAGGCGGCAGCTATCATAGTTAAGCAAAGCCGGAGAAGTGAATGTACTTTCTTTGTGCAGTCTTCTACGATTCCTCCTAAAAAAGCCGGTAAGGAAGCCAATAGCAAAAGCGTAAATGACCATGTATCCGCATTACCGGATACCAATAAATAGCCAAGTAATACAATCATGGCGCACATAATGCCGATACCGCCCACTCTGGGAACAACCTGAGCATGAAATTTTTGTACGCCTGTCAAATCATGGTCGGCAGTATATTTGCCGTGCACGTTCTGAAATCTGACAATGAGCAAAGTCACAATCAAAGAGACAAAAAATGACAGAGCAATATATTGCATCAGCATGATTTGGTAAAGAGAGTAATCATTTGATTCTCTGTTTTTTCATTTTGCGACCGTTTCTACGCAGACCTGGAATAGAAGACAGTTTGTTTTTTGATCCGGTAGATTATTTTACAGGCGTTCCTCTATCAACCTTAACAGATATCGTCCGTAACCGTTATTGACAAGTGGCTGAGCCAATTTCTCAAGATAAGCCGCATCAATCCAGCCCTGCCGGAATGCAATCTCTTCAGGACAGCAAACTTTCAATCCCTGTCTGTTTTGAATTGTTGCAATATACTGGCTTGCTTCAAGCAGGGAATCATGGGTTCCTGTATCCAGCCAGGCATATCCGCGTCCCATTACCTCGACTTTCAATTTTTCCTGATTCAGGTAAAGGCGATTTAAATCAGTTATCTCCAATTCGCCACGAGCGGATGGTTTCAGGTTTTTAGCCAGTTCAACAACCTGTCTATCATAAAAATACAGTCCGGTAACAGCATAATTTGATTTTGGCTTCTCCGGTTTTTCTTCCAGTGACAGTGCCACGCCATCCCGATCAAATTCCACTACCCCATAACGATGTGGATCATTGACGTGATAGGCAAATACCGTTGCGCCATCCGTATAGGCCATTGCGCTACCCAGCATATCGGGCAAATCATGTCCGTAGAAAATATTATCCCCCAGTATCAAAGCGGATAAATCGTTTCCAATAAAAGAATCACCCAAAATGAATGCCTGGGCCAACCCGTCAGGTGAGGGTTGCACCACATACTGTAGATTTAGTCCCCACCGTTCTCCGGAGCCGAATAACTGCTCAAAACGCGGCGTATCCTGCGGCGTCGAAATAATCAGAATATCTCTTATACCAGCCATCATCAGTACGGATAGCGGATAATAAATCATCGGTTTGTCAAAAACCGGCAAAAGCTGCTTGCTGATGGCAAGTGTTGCAGGAGCCAATCGCGTGCCGGCGCCGCCGGCCAAAATAATACCTTTACGTCTCATCATATTCAAAAAAGTCAGATTTGTCCGGTTCGATACCTGTCCGGCATTTCTCATGCATATTGTTTATCAATCCACTCGCGGTAGCTGCCGCTCACCACATTTTCTACCCAATCCTGGTTCGCAAGATACCATTCAACCGTCTTTCTGATTCCAGTCTCAAAAGTTTCTACAGGCTTCCATCCCAGTTCGTGTTCCAGCTTTGCGGCATTAATGGCATAACGCCTGTCATGTCCCGGACGGTCTGTCACAAAAGTAATTTGTTCACCGTATGAAAGGCCATCTGCTCGTGGCTTCAGTTCGTCCAGGATTGCGCAAAGTGTCTTTACCACTTCAATATTCGGTTTTTCATTAAAGCCGCCGACATTGTAAACTTCACCAATTTTCCCTGCCTTTAGCACATGCCTGATTGCGCTACAATGGTCTTTCACATACAACCAGTCCCGGATCTGCATTCCATCGCCATATATCGGCAACGTTTTGCCAGCCAGTGCATGATGGATAATCAGTGGGATCAGTTTTTCCGGAAAATGATAAGGGCCGTAATTATTCGAACAGTTCGTCGTTAAAACCGGGAAGCCATAAGTATGATGGTAGGCTCGCACCAGATGGTCGCTTGCCGCTTTGCTTGCGGAGTAAGGGCTGTTTGGCTCGTAGCGGTTCATTTCCGTAAAAGGCGGTGCCGCCGGTTCCAGCGAACCATATACCTCATCGGTTGAAACATGCAGAAACCGGAAAGCGGCTTTTTTCGCCTCATCCAACGTATCGAAATAATGCCGCGTTGCTTCCAGCAGCCGGAACGTCCCCACGATATTCGTCTGGATAAAATCTTCCGGGCCGTGGATGGAGCGGTCCACATGGCTTTCCGCTGCAAAATTAACCACTGCACGGATACCGTGTTCCTTCAACAGTGCAGAAACCAGTTCAAAATCCCCAATGTCGCCTTGTACAAATGTGTGTCGGGCATCTCCGTCCAATGTTGACAGGTTTTCGCGGTTTCCTGCATAAGTCAGCTTATCCAGGTTGATGACAGGTTCATCAGACAATGCCAGCCAATCCAGCACAAAGTTTGAGCCGATAAATCCTGCACCGCCGGTTACAAGTATAGTCATGTCTTATGTAACTTAAAATCAGGGTAAAAATTTAAAAGAAAGATAACTAAAATAAGTCCAGACCACAATTGGTCTGTTTCGGTGATTAATGGTTAATTATTATATTATATTTTGATCAAACTCTACAGTTCTTTTTTGGAGAAATTACAAGAAAAAGACCATAAAATGTCTGTGATTTGAGTGTCCAGCCAGTTTTTGCAAAGTTTCGAAATATCTGGAAAGAAAATGACAATATCCATAAAATGTCTGGATTCAAATACTTTTGCATCACTCTGGATGCCTATTAATAAATGACACCACAACATGTCGCTATCCTGCTTTGTACCTATAACGGCGAAAAATACATTCGTCAGCAAGTGGAATCCATCATTGCCCAGACCCACACAGATTGGTCGCTATGGGTTTCTGACGATGGATCAAAAGACAACACGCTTCATATCATCCAAGAATGCATGGAAAACCAGCCGCAGTCACTTCACATAAGACTCGGCCCTTCCATTGGATTTGCTCATAATTTCATGTCTCTTTTAAATTGTGAGGCAATACACGCTGATTATTTTGCCTTTTCAGACCAGGACGATATCTGGCATTGCGACAAGATAGAGCGCGCGTTACGATGGCATGTCTCTGTTTCCGGAGAGATGCCAAACCTGTATGGGGGGAGGTCACATCTGGTTGACGAAGCGGGTCAATCCATTGGTTATTCCCGGCGTTTTTCCAAAAAACCGTGTTTTTCCAATGCGCTGGTTCAAAGTATGGTGGGTGGCAACACGATGGTGATGAACCAGAAGGCGCGGGATCTTCTTCGCGTCTACAAAGATGGAACCGATGTCGCTTTCCACGACTGGTGGGCATATATATTCATTACAGGAGCAGGCGGTAATTTTTATTTTGATCTCATTCCCTCTATCGATTACCGGCAGCATGGAGCAAATCTGGTCGGTTTAAAAAAGGGGGTGGCGGCAAGATTGCGGCGCTTTCATAAGTTGATGCAAGGTGAGTTTCGCGAATTGACAGAACAGCACGTATTGCTTTTGGAGCAGGTTAACGGCTTGTTAACAGCAGAAAACCAAACTGTTTTTGAATACTTTAAACAAGTCAGAAGCAGCGGTTTGATAAAACGATTGATCAGCGCGAAGAAAAGCCGGATCTTTCGGCAAACTTTTCTCGAAAATATGGGGTTGCTGGTCGCCATTTTGTTCAGAAAGATTTGAAAAGCGCGTTTCTTTCTATTGGGAAGTGGCTAAAGCAGGATATTAAGACGGTGGACAAGCTGGGCAAGGTTTGAAAGCCACAATTCCAGCTCGTCTGTACTTGCCAGTTACACCGGATGATGAGCTTCAACCGAAGGCTGAAAAATCTGTCCTTGATACCATTTTGAAGCATTTTAGGAACGCTTTAAAATGGCGCTAAGAGCCAGATAAAATTTGAGTAAAAATGGGAATCGAGCAGGGCGAAGTTTGGCCTAAATTTTTATTCCACTGGCAGCAATCTATCTCAGCCATGTTCATGCCAGTGATTGCCACTGATGCTGGCGGTTGCGCGGAGGTGGTCGATGATCTACGCTATATGGTTCCAGTGCGTGACGCCGATGCGCTGGCGGCGAAGATGGCGCAAATTGCGGCGATGACGCTTGCCGAACGCGAAACGTTAGGGGAGATCAACAGGTGGCGGGTGGCTCGCTTTGATTTGGAGAGCATATGCGACCGATGGGAAAAGATATATGCGGAGAAAGAAGGTGATATTCAGCGATAATCCGCTCTGAACTGCTCCCTCATTAATAGTCGACGAATAAGCGCAATGGATTCAATGCCGGATATCGAGAATCGACAGGATTTTCCGGTTGATTTTATTCACATCATAATGCTGCTCAGCTAATTCCCTGCTTTCTCTTCCCATGGATTCGATCAGGTCGGGTGATTTTATAAAACGTTCCATGGCTTTTACAAGCGCATCCGGTGAGCGGACGGGAACGATGAACCCATTTTTCCCGTCTATAACCGTATCCCGACATCCCGGAGAATTCGTTGTAATAACTGGCCGGCCCATTGCCATAGCTTCCTGTGTGCTTCTTGGCAATCCTTCTCTGTAATAGGAGGGAAGAACGAAAACACTGGATTGCCGAAGGTATGGTCTGACATCACTGACTTGCCTTGCCCAATCAACGATTTTTTCATTATGCCATTGAGAAAGCTCGGCTTCTTTAATGGAACCGGGGTTGGCATCGGTTCCTCCGACAAGCAGAAAACGCGTTTTTGGGTATGTTTCCCTGAGAATGCGTGCCGCATGGACAAAATCATAAATGCCTTTCTCACGAAGCATGCGCGCAATCAAAATAAATGTAACAGGTTCTTTGACTGCCGGAGTGTTCTGAAAAAAAGACAAATCAACTCCGATTCCGGAAATGAGCATTGTGCGCGAAGGATCAATCAGTTTCATCTTCATCAAATCGGTTTGATCGTCAGAATTCAGCAGGATGACCTTGTGATTTC
>Ga0082212_10000991_pt1 | contig 41712 bp, 35 predicted proteins | sample TergutNt197P3_FD_71548 | JGI IMG/M metagenome (GOLD analysis project Ga0082212, IMG submission 71548) | Neocapritermes taracua P3 segment gut microbial communities from Petit-Saut dam, French Guiana - Nt197 P3 | ecosystem: Host-associated > Arthropoda: Insects > Digestive system > Gut ...
AGGGGCCTCTGGCAGACGGCGACCGGCGGCCCGACCGCGTTCAAAATCTACACAGCCGATCCTGATCGCGGCGAAGTCGGCTTTCTGGGCGTTATCGAGGAGAACAAAAAACCTACAATCGCGGCGGTGCGCCTTAAGATCACCGACGGACGCATAGACGGCAAAATTACGGAAATCGATCACCTGGTCGTTCACGGCGATCAGCCCTTGAATGAAAACATGTCAAAACTACGCCCGGCGTTTCTTGAACGGCTGCCCAAGTTGCAGCGTATGAACAGAGATAAAATGGTGGAAATCGCAAATTCGTATTATGAATCCATAATTCGGAGTGACGGAACGATCACACCGTTTGCGGATAGCTGTCAGCGCAGGGAAAACGGCATGATTGTGGTAAATAATCCCGATCCGGGTTCCGGCGATATGGCCGTTTTCGGGAAAATGAAGTGTGGTGAACAGCTTTCGACCGGCGTGTTAAGCTATATCTCCGACATCAACGACCGCCGAATTTTCGCGGTGGATGAAGAACTTGGTCTGGTTATGGCGTTTTCGGTTTTCCGGCATACCGGCCAACCCGAGATTATGAAAATCACCGGCGTGCCCGGAGTTACTGAAAGAAAGAGCGATTTTGGAGCGTTTGATCTGCCCGCCGCCCATGTTTATAAAATTCGCGGCGGCAAGATGGATGAAATCGAAGCCATCGGCTACATGTCGGATACAGGCTTCAAAAACGGCTGGTAATTTAAGGAAACACTGATTTATGGAGTGCGGGAGCTTGCTACCGCTTTCATTGCGGCGGCTTGCCACCGCACTCAACAAAAGAGGCGGTTAGGGTAACCACATCACGTTGCACGACTCTGTCGCTTGTAGCGTCAATGGTTCCTGCTTGACCGGCGCGGCGGCTAGCCGCCGCACTCCATAAACGGGTTTTAGCAACGATGCTCTATTCTATCCCCTGACCACGGGAATGGTCAGGCTGCCGTCAAGCAGGACGAGGACTTTTGCATCCTTACCTTTTTTTGTAAGCGCCGCGTCAAGGGCTTCCTGCAGCGACTTGAACGGCCGTATGAATATGCTTTCCAGAAGGCCGGGTTCAAGGTCCGTCACGGCCCATACTTCTGCCGAAAGACCGACTTCGGCCATTTTTGCCGCCTTGTGGTATCCCAACTCGAATTTCTGTTCGATCTTTTTCAGCGCGTCGGCCGGGGAATCGGCCGAACTCAGCAACTTAACAAAGGAATCGTCGCCGACGCCCATTCTGCATTTGGCGACCAGAAGCAGTATGCCGCCTTCCTTAAGGGCATACTTGGCGTTGTCTATTCCCTTCTGCGCCTGATACAGGTCTATGTCCGAAGGAAATTTCACCACTGAAATCACAATGTCGCATTTTTCGGGAATCCCGGCTACGAACACGTCGTTCGCTTTGGAGATCGCCGGATCGAGCGATCGGTGAACGTCACCCGCCACCGCCGCGTAAATACGATGGTTTTTATCGAGCACGGTATTGATTGCGAAAACCTCTTTTTTTATCGTGCCGAGAGCGTCGATCATGTCCTCGTGAACCGGATTGCCTTCAAGTTTCAGTGCGCAGGCTTCCTTTTTGAGCGCCAGCTTGTGATTTTGTTCGATCGTTTCATACGCGGCGATTCCCGGCAGAAACGACTTTCGCCCGCCGGTATAACCGGCGAAATAGTGCGGTTCAACGGAACTTATTATGACGATGCGGTCGGCCTCGACACCCAGCCGGTTGACTCGCATCTGCGTGCCGTTTTTAGACGCGCCAAGAAATACCATATCTTCATTCTTTTTCGCGTCGTGGACGAAAATACGATCTTTGTATTTCAGATAATGCTTTTCGGAGAATATTTGCAGAAATTCCTCGTGCGTCGGGGCGCGATGCGCCCCGGTCGCCACGATAAAACTTACATTGTGACCGGCGATGTCTTTTTCGATAAAATCCAGCACTCGGGCTGTCGGCGTCGGTCGCGTCGGATCGTTAACGATGAAAAGAACGTCGCGAGCCCCTTTGAGAAACACTCCAAGACTTTCATAGCCGACCGGATTTGCCAACGCTTCGCGGATGGTCGCGGCTTCATCGCCGATTTCAACTTCGTTCGGCTCGATAACACCGGCGACGCGCGCGTCGTCTATAATCGCCTCAAGGCTTCCGTCCTTGCCGTAAGGAACTTTCAAAATCATTACGCGCTCCTTGCCAGCAGCGGCCCAAGCGATCTGATTTCATCCATGAAGCTCTTGGTCGCCGCGGTGAATTTACCCGCATCTTTCGGCGGAACTTCCACTACCTTGATCCGGTTGGGATCGACGCCTATTTTTCCCAGCGATTCGGTCAGTATCCGCATACGCGCCTTGACCCGCGCGCTGCCGCCGTGTTCACAATCGTCCTCGGGACAACAGCAGATAAGGACGCCCCACGCTCCCATGTTGATCGCGTCGAGTACTGTTTCGGACATGATGCGTCCGGAGCAGATCGTCATCAAAACCTTGTACTCGGGATTTTTATCCAGCTTTTCGTAACGCGCGGTTTGAAGCCCCGGATAGTTGCCCCATCCGCAGGAGAACACGACGGCCTTTGCATTGGTATTCATCGGATCCTGGAAGAACTCCGCCACTTTTTGTTTCAGTTCCTGCGGATTGGTGCCATATCCAGGCCCGATGGTGATGGCTTTTGCCGGGCAGGCGTCCATGCAGTTGCCGCAAGACTGGCATTTCAGAAGGTCAACCTCTATGCGATCATTGGCATAACCGCGCGCCGCGTGTTTACACGAACGCAGGCAGGCCAGGCAGAGAGCGCATGTATCATGGTTCGTCTGAGACGTGGTTCCCGGAACATCGCAGCCTGCTTCCTGCAGAAAAGCCCTGGCATCGGTGTAAACGTCCTGAATCGGCACGCCCGAAGAACAGGCTTTCTGACAACGGTCGCAGTGAAAACATTCGAACAGTTTTTCCGCGACATGAGGCGTCGGCTGCACCTGTCTGCTTAAAAGCCCGTACAACAGGATCAGTTTGCCGCGCGGACTGTCGGAATCCCAGCGCGTGGACTTATAAATCTGACAATGCTCGAAGCAGTAACCGCAACGAATACATTTATTGAGAGCGCTTCTCCATTTTTCAAGTTTTTCCAGATTCATCATGACTGTATATTCCCGCTTTATTTAGATGTCTGATACCGTAATTGCGTTTCGGCAACCCAGTCGTCGGGGCCGTCCATAAGCTTGCCAGGGTTCAGAATGTTGTTTGGATCGAAGGCTTTTTTAACCGCGCGCATCAGTTCAAGCGTCGACGCCTTTTCCTTTCTAAACGCGGCGGCTTTAGATAGTCCGATGCCGTGTTCGGCTGAAGTCGTTCCGCCCACCGAAATCACAAAGTCGTAGATTTCGGTGACGGCCGCCTTGGCGGCCTCCCACTGAGATTCGTCGTCCGTATTCATGAGAATTTTCGTGTGCATGCAACCCGCGCCGCAGTGACCGTAGGCGGTCATCACCAGGCCGTGTCGTTCGGCAACTTCATGAATCTTGTCGGCGGTTTCGGCCATTTTCGAGAACGGCACCGCCATGTCGTCGGCCAGCGACGTCGAAGCCAGACGTTCGTCATATTTTGAGAGCGACGGGAACAGCTTGGAACGCCCCGCCCATATGCGCGCGCGTTCTTTCTCATCATAGCTGTATTCAAATCCGAAACCGTTATGCTTTTCGCATATCGACTGGAATTTCTGCACCTCCGGATCGACGACTTCCTTCACCATGCCGTCTGCTTCAAAGAGAAGAATCGCGTCAACCTCGGGCAGGCCGAGTTTTTCAGCCTTGTTCGCGGCTATGATGGCGATCTTGTCGATCAGTTCCAGCATCGACGGCTGACAGCCGCTGCCCATAATTTCGGAAATGGCGTGACCGGCGTCCGAAAGCAGGTTGAATTTTGCTATGCCCATACACCGCAGTTTGGGAATAGGCACAAAACGAAGCGTCGCCTCAACGATTATCGCCAGCGTTCCTTCCGAGCCGATGAGAAGTTTTTCCAGCGGGTAGCCGGAGGCCGCAACACGGGTATTAGCTCCAAGCGAAATGCAATCGCCGTTGGCCATTACGACTTTTACGGCAAGCACGGCGTCGCGCGCCGCTCCGTATTTCACAGAGCGCGTTCCCGAAGCGTTGTTTGCGATCTCGCCTCCTATGGTTGCAACCACGCTCGAAGCCGGCGTCGGCGGATAAAATACGCCGTAAGGCTTCAGCGCGCGATTCAGATCGTCGTCTACGACGCCAGGCTCAACGCGGCAGTATCCATCTTCCGGATTGATTTCAAGTATCCGGTTCATGTCGCGCATATCCATTATGATGCCGCCGAATACGGGAACAGCCTGGCCGCACATGCCCGACGCGGATCCGCGCGGGACCACGGGGATTTTTTCATCGTCGGCATAGCGCATGATCGCCTGCACCTGTTCGGTATTTTGCGGACGCACCACCGCTTGAGGCATTGCCTGATGCACGGAGGAATCCGACCCATATACATAAAGATCAGCCGGGTCGCTCAAAATGTTTTGTTCCCCGACAATCACCCTGAGTTTTTCAATATTTACAGATCCCATTGCCACTCCTTTTAGTTTAAAAAAGACTTTTTAAAATACCACAGCAGGAGGCATAAAATAAACATCCGCGTTTGATAGTTATCCCCGTTTGGATTATAAATGACCTCAACCGCCATTTTCCATTTGGAGACCGTCGATTTTATCATACAATGTATGGTCGCTTACAAACATGTCAGCGGATTTCTTCATGGGGTATTTTGGGAATAGCCGCGAATTAATCAGCGTTTCCAAAAAATTTCGGGGAACGTTGCGACATAACAACCATTTTTAGAATATAGGGAGAAGTGCAATGATTGAAACAGAAATGGCCGATGCTTCAAAATCCGGCTCCGCAAAAGTAATTTCCGCCGAAGAAGCCGCCGCCCTCATCCCGGACGGCGCGACACTCTGTTCGCCGATCATGGGGATGGCCGGCTGGTCCGAAGAAGTCGGGCGGGCGATAGGTCAGCGATACCTTGAAACGGGACATCCAAAAGGATTAACGCTGGTTTGCGGCTCGGCTATGGGCAACCATAGAGGCAACGGCCCGGAAGTCATGGGCCACGAAGGGCTGATCACCAATTTTATCGGCGCTCATGTACATGGATCGCCCAGCATAGGAAAACTGATTTCGGAAAACAAAATGACCGCTTATTGTTTTCCACAGGGCGTGGTAGTACACCTGCTCCGCGAAATCGCCGCCAAGCGACCGGGCATCCTCACAAAAGTGGGCCTCGGTACATTTGTCGATCCTCGCGTTGAAGGCGGCAAAATGAACCAGTTGACCCTGGAAAAGGGCCCCGACATGAATAAAGTCGTTACCTTTGAAGGCGAAGAATACCTCTGGTTTAAAACTTTCCCGATCACCGTCGCCCTGATCCGCGGCACTACGGCAGACGAAAACGGCAACCTCACCATAGAAAAGGAAGGGCCGGTACTCGAATGCATGGAAGTCGCGTCGGCGGTAAAAAACAACGGCGGCATCGTGATTGTTCAGGTTGAATATCTCGCCAAGGCGGGGACGCTCAATCCCAAGCATGTCAGGCTGCCGGGCGTGCTTGTCGACCATATCGTCATCGCTAAAAACCCGCAGGAATTTCACACGCAGAGCGAAGGCGTCTACTACCAGCCGGCGTTCAGCGGCGAAATTCGGATGCCTCTCGGCGCGCTGCCGCAGCTTCCGTTCGACGAACGGCTTTTCATTCTCCGCCGCGCCGCCATGGAACTTCCTCCTCATGCCGTGGTCAATCTTGGTATCGGCACTCCCGATCGCATGGCGACCGTCGCCGCGCATGAAGGCGTCAGCGATATGATGACGCTGACAACTGAAGCGGGCGGCGTCGGTGGCGTACCGGCCGGCTGGCCCAATTTCGGCATGAGTTACAACGCGGATGCTTTCGTCAATCATCCGAACATGTTCGATTGGTACGACGGCGGCGGCATCGATCGCGCTTTTCTTGGCATGGGCGAAGTCGATAAATTCGGCAACGTCAACGTCAGCAAATTCGGCGGCCGCCCGATCGGCTGCGGCGGTTTCATAAATATCACCACCGCAAGCAAGGGCGTCGTCTACTGCGGCACTTTCACAACCCACGGTCTGAAAGTGACTGGCGAGGACGGCAAGCTCAAAATACTGCAGGAAGGTACGAAAAAGAAGTTTATCGATCATGTGGAACAGATCACCTTCAGCGGCAAATACGCGTCGAAGGGCAATAAGCCGATTATGTTCGTCACCGAACGCGCCGTCTTCCGGCTGCTAAACGGCGAAGTGACGCTGACGGAAATCGCGCCTGGAATTGATGTGGAAAAGGATATTCTGCCGCACATGGAATTTAAACCCGCGATTTCACCGGATCTCAAAATGATACCGTCGGAAATCTACTATCCCGAGTGGGGCAAACTGTACGACATCATCCACGCGAAAATTCAAAACAAATAAAGTATTCGTGAGCGCCCGCGTTGACATCTGCAATACCGGCGGAGGGCGGGCGCTCACGGCGTTTTTTTAAATTAAATTAAAAGGAGAGAGTGCATTATGACCGCAAAGCTGATTAAAGGAACGGAGATTGGCGAGGAGATACTGAAGGAAATCGAACAGGAAGTAAAAGACATCAAGGCGAAGTACGGGAAAGTCCCCGGACTGGTCACCATTCTTGTCGGCAGCAATCCGGCATCGATTTCATACGTCACGCTTAAAATCCAGACTGCCGAACGGCTGGGATTCCATGAAATTCAGGACAATCAACCGGAAGACATTCCGGAAAAAGACCTGTTGGCACTGATCGAAAAATACAACAACGACCCCGCCATCAACGGTATTCTGGTTCAGCTTCCGCTGCCCAAACACATTGATGAAAAGAAAGTCATTAATGCCATTCATCCCGACAAAGATGTGGACGGTTTTCATCCAGTCAATGTAGGCCGCATAATGATAGGCGGATCGGAACTGAAATTCCCACCCTGTACCCCCGCAGGAATCCAGGAACTCATCATCCGTGCAGGCGTTGAAACCAGCGGTGCGGAAGTGGTTGTTGTCGGCCGTTCCAACATCGTAGGCAAACCTATAGCCAATATGATGCTCCAGAAGGGCAAAGGCGCGAATTCCACCGTGACGCTCGTTCACACGGCCACAAAGGATCTCGCATCCCATTGCAAGCGGGCCGACGTTCTGATCGTCGCCGCCGGCGTTCCCGGTCTGGTTAAGCCTGAATGGATCAAACCCGGCGCATGCGTTATCGACGTCGGCGTAAACCGCGTCGGCGAAAAAATTAGTGAAAAGACAGGTAAGAAGGTTGCCGTCCTTCGAGGCGACGTGGATTTCGACGCGGCGAAGGAAATCGCCGGTTCCATAACCCCTGTTCCCGGCGGAGTTGGCCCTATGACAATCTCCATGCTTATGAGGAATACACTGAGATCGCTGAAATTCAACCTGGGCATCGCCTAATATTTAAGGTTTAAAGTACCGATTAAAAAAATCCCTGTCCAAAGGACAGGGATTTTTTTAATCGGTACTTTTTTGAAAACGAGCGTTGTTGCGTCAGCATCTTTTGCGACATGAACCGACGGCAGCGCGAATGGATTGGGGCAATAGCGCCAAGGAAAAACATCCATGATTTCCTCATTGCCAACAACTGGCAGTAGCCGTTAAAATTTATTTATATGAAAATTGTTATCGTCGGGGCTGGATCGGTAGGCAGATATCTAGCAACAATGATGGTGCGCGAAAATTTAGCTGTCACGCTGATGGACGAAGACCCGGGCAATTTCGAGGAATACCTGCGTGAAAATTACGACCTGCTAACTTATAGAGGAAAACCCACTTCCATCAAAGATCTAAAAGAAATCAGCGCTGAAAAAGCCGATCTGTTTATCGCCGTAACTCCTCACGAAAGCGTAAATATAACGGCCTGCATGCTCGCCCGCAATCTGGGAGCCAAATCCACGCTGGCGCGTATCGACAATTACGAGTATCTTCAGCCCGCAAACAAACTTTTTTTTGAAAAATTAGGCGTAAATCACCTGATTTATCCTGAAATGCTTGCCGGAACGGAAATCGCCGAATCTCTGAAAACAAGCTGGATAGGCCAATATCTCAGTTTTTGCAACGGCGCGATGATTATGATTGCAAGCAGAGTTCGCGCGGGAGCGCCCATTCTCGATAAACCATTTAAAACCGGTTATTTCAACCATGGTAGATACAGGATTGTCGCCGTCAAACGGAAAGCGAACACCATTATCCCGAAAGGTGACGATGAAATAAAAGAAAAAGATCTGGTTTATTTCATGACCATGCCTGAAAATCTTGATTTCGTCCGCGAACAGGCCGGAAGAGAGGATTACGATATAAGGAACGTCATATTCATGGGAGGAAGCCGGATTACAAGAGAAGCTATTTATCAGATGCCCGCGCTTATCAACAAAAAGATACTGGAACGTGACAAGGAAAAATGCTATCAGCTCGCCGATAAATTAAAAGATACTCTTATTGTCAACGCGGATGCGCGTGACATTGAAATACTAAAAGAAGAAGGAATAAAAGACACGCATGCTTTCGTTGCGGCGACCTCGAATTCTGAAGCGAATATTCTGGCCTGTCTCGCGGCAAAACGCCTGGGTGTAAGAAGAAGCATTGCCGAAGTCGAGAACGTCGATTATGTCATACTTGCCGAAAGTCTTGATATCGGAACCGCCATAAATAAAAAATTTATCGCCGCAAGTTATATTTACCAGATAACGTTGGACGCCGATGTGCTGAACCTGCACAATCTCACTTATATCAATGCGGAAGTCGTTGAATTTATGGTGAAAGAAAAATCAAAAATCACGAATTCAAAAATTAAAAATATCCGCTTGCCGGCAGAGGTCAATATAGGCGGGCTTGTCCGTGACGGAAAAGGCTTTATCGTGGACGGGGACACGCAGATACAGACGGGCGATAATGTCGTCGCCTTCTGCCCGGCAACGAAAATCCGCGAACTGGAATCCTTCTTCCGTTAAACTCCTTTTTAAATGGCTTCTATAGGTTTTAATTACAAACTTTCACTAAAGATACTCGGGAGCCTGCTTTTAGCGGAAAGTTTTTTTCTGCTGACCGCGTTGGGAATTGAAATAATCTATGCCGAAGGCTCCACGGCCGGGTTCATAACGGCTATCTGCACCTCAACGTTTTCAGGAACTGCATTTTTATTTGCCGGGAAAAACGCACCGACCGAAATCGGCAAACGCGAAGGTTTCGTAATCGTTACCGGTATCTGGATATTATTTACGCTTATCGGCCTTCTGCCATTCCGGATCGGCGGCAATATCCCGGATTTCACCAATGCATTTTTTGAAACGATGTCCGGATTTACCACCACAGGCGCTTCCATCCTGGACAATATCGAGCAGCAGCCTCATTCCATTTTATTCTGGCGAAGCCTGACTCAATGGATCGGCGGACTGGGTATTATTGTTATTATGCTGGCGATTCTACCCTTGTTCGGAATTACAGGCACCCAACTCTTTGCGGCTGAATCCGACGCACCTGCCAAAGACAAGATACATCCGAAAGCAAGCGAAACGGCAAAACGGCTTTTTTTGATTTATGTCGCGCTTACGATTGTCGAAACATTTTTATTGAAAGCCGCCGGAATGAACTGGTTCGATGCCGCTTGCCATTCATTTACAACCATTGCAACCGGTGGGTTTTCGACCAAGCAAGACAGTATTGCATATTGGAATTCCCCGACGATTGAGTATATAACCATCTTTTTCATGATATTTTCCGGCGTTAATTTCAGCCTGTATTATTTTCTAATTACGCTGAAAGGGAAAAAAATATTCAAGAACGAAGAATTGAAGTATTATTTTCTTATATTACTGGTATTCACCGTCTTAATTACGACTTCGAATTTAATTGCCGTTTCAGACAATGATTTCAGCCAAAAACAAACCTGGGAATTTTTCGAAAAAACAGGCCGCGAAAGCCTTTTCATGGTGAGTTCCATCATGACGACGACGGGATATACCGCTTACGATTATATGCGCTGGATGCCGTTTACATGGATCATGCTGCTCATTCTCATGATTTCTGGCGCTTCTTCCGGATCAACCTCGGGAGGTATCAAACTTGTTCGCGTCGTGCTTGTTTTCAAGTTCTGCTATTATGAATTCAAACGGATGATCCACCCAAATGCAGTGTTTCCAATGCGTTACAACGGACACATAGTACGAAATGAAGTTATTGCACGCATAGTGGCTTTCGCGCTTTTGTATTGCATCCTGATTATGCTGGGAATTCTGGTTTTAAGTTTTACCGGCCTGGGGTTCATTGAATCCGTCAGCGGAATGATTGCCTGCCTGAGCGATGTCGGTTCGGGCCTCGGCGAGTTTGGCCATTCCGGAAGTTTCGTCGTCATACCTCCTTTTACCAAGTGGTTCCTTTCGTTTGTCATGCTTGTCGGACGACTTGAATTGTTTACGGTGCTGTTACTGTTTACACCGGCATTCTGGAAACGTTGAAATATGTATCTACAAAAAGACTGGCTCATGCGGCGGATTGAGATGCTTATGCGGTTTATCATCAGTTTGCTGTTTAAGAAGGATTATACCGCTAACGAGATCGCCTTCGAGGATTCTCAATTTGAAGACGACCCGCTTTACGGGCAGGTTATGCGCCTGCTCTCGGAAGGGAAAATATGCGCCGCCGAGGATTTGCTCTTTGACAACTTCGATGCGTATGACAATGAATTTTTGAAACTGTTGTTATATTTTTACGCAACGATAAACAGACTGAGCGACGAAGAACTGGAAGCGCGCAATTTTTCCCGTGACGAAATAAAGGATGGCCTGTACGAGATCATGAGACGCCGCGGGATAGATATGCCGGATGTTGTTTGAATTTTTAAGGGAAACACTAACATCTGATCACTGCCGCCGTGAGGCGGCTCCCATGCTTCTAATAAACCCTCCCGTTGTTCGCCCCTGCGAAGCGCCGGCTGGGATTGCGGCCCTGGCCGGATTTCTTCGCCGGCACGGTCAAACCTGTTATGCCGTAGATCTGAATCTGGAGGGACTTCGTTGCCTGATCGAACAGCCTTTGCCGACAAACGGGTCGGTAAATTTTCCGGATGATCTCTGGACACGCCGGTCTTTTCGAAACCGGTTGACGGCATGGAAGCGTCTTTCTTCATGGAAAACCTATTCCCGTATTGATCACTACGGGGAAGCAATCCGCTCGCTGAACCGGATTTTGGAAATCCAGGGAAGCAAAACAAAATCACTTATCAACCTGACAAATTATAAAAATGAAAATCTGTTTCCGATACGCAGCGCCGATCTCATCCATGCCGCGGAAAATCCCCGGGAAAATCCTTTTTATCCCTTTTTTTCCCGCCGCCTTTCGGAATTGGTCGAAACGCATCACCCTGACGTGGCAGGTTTTTCCGTCAACTATCTGAGCCAGGCTTTATGCGCCTTTGCCATGATCGGCTATTTTCGCAGGTCTTTTCCCAAAATACGCGTTGTACTGGGAGGTGGACTCATTACTTCCTGGCTTAGCCGTCCGGACTGGCAAAATCCTTTTGGTGCTTTGGCAGATCATCTGGTTTGCGGTCCGGGAGAAGAATATCTGGCGCAGCTTTTCCATCTGAACATGGATTCGTGCAACCGCATCACACCCGATTATCATGATTTTCCTCTTAAAGAATATCCGGCGCCGGGCGTTATCCTTCCATACAGCGCTTCCCACGGCTGTTACTGGCAACAATGTACGTTTTGCCCGGAAAAAGCGGAAAAATCCGTTTATCGTCCTACCACTCCGGAAGTTGTTTCAAATGATCTGAGCAAGCTTATTGCAGACACGCGTCCCATTCTCATTCACTTTATGGACAATGCCATGACGCCGGCTCTGCTCCGCCGCCTCATTGAACATCCGCCGGGTGTTCCCTGGTACGGATTTGTCCGATTTATACCGGAATTGCACGATCCCGATTTCTGCCTGGCCCTAAAAAAATCCGGGTGCGCCATGTTGAAACTGGGATTGGAATCGGGAGATCAGAGGGTGCTGGATAGCCTGGAAAAGAACATACATCTGGATCAGGCGTCACGGAGCCTTCAGAACCTCCATCGGGCAGGGATCGGAACCTATGTTTATCTTCTTTTTGGCACACCTGCGGAAGATCAGACCGCCGCGGAAAAAACGCAGGATTTTGTGATCCATCACGCGCCATGTATTGATTTTCTCAATATAGCGATTTTCAATCTCCCCTTATTCAGTGATGGAGCGAAAAACTACGAAACATTTCCTTTTTATGACGGTGATTTATCCCTTTACACCCAGTTCCACCATCCCCGTGGATGGAATCGGGGCAAGGTGCGTCAGTTTCTTGTTAAGCAGTTCAAGCGTCAGCCAGCGATCGCTTCCATTTTACGCCGTGATCCTCCGGCCTTCACATCCAATCACGCACCATTGTTCATGTTAAGAAAACGCTGAATAAATGTGTGAGACGGCGCAAACGGACGAAAATATCATTCATTATGGCGTGCCGGCGGCAAGCCGCCGCTGTGAAAGCGGGAGCAAGCTCCCGCACTCCATAAACACTCCATGAAATCATTCGATGTTTTGCAATTACCTCTATTATATTTTGTCGACCGGCGGTAGAATTTTTCCCGTGTGCGGATGGATTTAGACCGGTTTGCCGTTGAAATCTGAAAAGATTCCTGAAAATCGGAAAGTTTCGGTAATTAATATTCAAAACAAAGAGAAAATGAAAAAAACACAGATAAATACTACGTTGATCCTTGTTCTCTCGTTGACAATGGCTTGTTTACTGACTTCCTGCGGCGGTTCGCAAACGTCGGATCCGGCGACTGCGGGCACTGCCAAAGGAACGCTGCGCCTGGCTACCACTACATCCACAAAGGACAGCGGCCTGCTTGCGGAGATTTTGCCGGATTTTGAAACGAAAACCGGGCGAAAGGTTGAAGTCATCAGCGTCGGTTCCGGTGAAGCGATGAAACTCGGCGAAAACGGTGAAGTTGATGTCCTTCTGGTACACTCTCCCGCCGCGGAGCAAGCCTTTATCGAAGCCGGCCACGCGGACTCAACCGGCAGGCTCGATGTTATGTACAACGATTACGTAATTATCGGCGCTAAAAACGATCCCGCGGGTATCAGGGCGGATGCTCCCGTTGACGCGGTCGCGGCTTTAAAAACGATTGCCGGTAAAAAATACGCTTTTATTTCACGAGGCGACCAATCCGGCACTCACAATAAAGAACTCGCTATCTGGAAGACCGGCGGTATTGACCCGCAGGGTGACTGGTATGTCGTCTCCGGATCCGGAATGGGCGCGGTCATTACAATGGCGGACGAAAAACAGGCTTATACGCTCGCCGACCGCGCGACCTGGCTGTCATACTCCGCGAAAACCGATCTTGAAATCGTAAGCGAAAAGGATCCGTCGGGCATCCTCAATAATCAATATGGGGTAATTTGCGTTAATCCCGGCAAAAACGCCTCTATTGCACATGACGGCGCCGTTGAATTTCAAAATTGGATTACCTCTCCGGCGACGCAGGAGCTTATTGGCATGTTCGGCGCCGCGCAGTTCGGCGCGCCGCTTTTTACTCCCAACGCAGAGTAAACGACCTGGGAGCGCCGGCGTCCGCGCCGACGGAAATAATTTGGAAGATAAAGTTTCGTGGAATATATCCGGGAAGGTTTCATCGGTGCTATCCAGTTAATTGCCTCCCTCGATTCTGAGATGATGGAAATCGTGCTACTCTCGTTGCATGTATCGGGAACAGCAGTACTGGTCGCCGTCGTTGCCGGAATTCCACTCGGCGTGTTGATCGGAACGCATAATTTCCCGGGCAAAGGCGTCGTACTTCGCATAACCTACACGCTCATGAGTACGCCGCCTGTCATCTGCGGTCTCTTTGTTTTTTTAATCCTCATGCGTCGCGGCCCTTTAGGGCAATATCAGCTTAATTACACACCCACCGCCATGATAATTGTACAGATATTGCTTGTCGCGCCTATTATCGTCGGGCTGACATGCAATCTTGTGCGTGACCGAGCGCCCGTGGTTTACAAACTCGGCTTAACGCTGGGCGGCGGACGCTTTTCCAACCTGCGTCTGCTGATTTATGAAATGCGGTTCGGCCTTGTCGCGGCGCTGGTCAGTGGCTTCGGGCGCGCCATTTCAGAGGTCGGGGCCGTCATGATCGTCGGCGGCAACATTATGGGAAAAACACGGGTGATGACAACCTACATCGCCGAACTAAAAACCATGGGCGATTACAGCCGCGCCATTGCGATCGGCCTTATACTGCTGACGATATCTTTCATCGTCAACGCCGTCCTTTACAATCTCCAGCGAGGCGAGGACAGGCAATGAACCTGCGTTGGGATCGCCTCACACGTGCGTACGGCGAAAAAATCGTGCTCGATCTCGGCCCTGGAGGAATCGAGAGAGGATGCATTACCGGCATTATCGGCCCGAACGGCGCGGGAAAATCCACTCTGCTTAACATAATCGCCGGACTGGATAAACCGGATTCCGGATATGTCCGATACGGCGCCGTCGGCGCAAACGGCGAAGAGCACTATTACGAGGAAATCCCCCGTGAACGCATAACCCTGCTCTTTCAGCAACCGTACATGCTGCATACGAGCGTGGAAAAGAACATCGCCTATCCGCTGAAACTGCGCAAAACGCCGCCGGCTGAAACTAAACGGCGGACTGACGAACTTATGAAAGAAATAGGGCTTGCGGCGCTGGCAAAACAGAATGCCCGGCGGCTTTCCGGCGGTGAAATGCAAAAGACCGCTTTCGCGCGGGCGCTGTCGTTTAATCCGGAACTGCTGCTCATGGACGAACCTACCTCAAACATCGACAACGCGACGACCGCGGATATTGAAAATCTTCTACAGCGCGCGAAAACCGGCGGTGTCACCATGGTCATTGCCGGTCACAATCTGCCGCAGATACGGCGGCTATGCGACGACGTTATCTTCATAAACAAGGGAATTGTCGTCGAGGCCGGTCCAGCGTCCAAAATACTGGCAAATCCCCACGACCACGTCACACGGACTTTTATAGAAGGCGGCCTGCTTTTATAATTATCATGAACCCGGGATCAGTTAGTGGTTTTGTGTAAAGGTTGTAGAAAAAATAGATGTCCCGTTAGTGACAAAATATTGGTAGAAATAGCGGCAACCACACACCCGTAGTCCCGCAGGGACTTAATATTGGTAAAACAGGCTTAAAATTATGGCAGATTCCTATACACAAATCTTGAGAAATCCTGAACAATATCTTGTCTCTAACGGGATAACGGGGATTTTTAACCAGGTTTTCTACCAATATCTTATCCCTGCGGGATAAAAATTTGGAGCAATGTTGAAATGCCTATATATGAATATTTCTGCCAAAGTTGTCGGCGCAGGATGAGCTTCCTGGTGATGCCGCCGTCGGCTTTTCAGCCTGAATGTAAATACTGCAAAAGCGCTGATATGGAGCGGCTCTTTTCACGTTTCTCATCTCCAAAATCTGAAGAAGACCGAATGGAATCTCTGGCCGATCCATCCAGCTTTTCCGGACTCGACGAAAACGATCCCGCCAGCGTGGCGCGCTGGGTAAAAAAAATGGGGAAAGAACTGGGCAATGATTTCAGCGACGGACAGGATATTGAACAGATGGCCGAAGAAGCCGCCAATGAGGCCGCTTCAGGCGGCATGAGCGACGAAGGCACATACTCCTCGGACGATTTATAAACATTCATGTCTAATCTTTCTGAAATAGAAATCCTGGCGGAACGCAATCCGGACATCCCATTTGAGGTAATCGTCAAGGAGGATCTTCTGCGACGGGGAATGTCATGGTCGCGGGAGGCGCTCTCCGTCGCGGCGGAGTATAAGCGCAAAACTTACTTTATTTTTTCCTTCGATATGGTTCCGATCTCCGACATGAAACAGGATGAAAATATCAGAGCTCCGGAGGAAGTACGCCTGACGGGCGGGCCATGCCATTTCCGGCCTATTGTCGTTTCCGTACGCCTTAATCCTGATTCCCCGTATCGCGTGGAAGCCGGGGAAAATTCGCTTTTCCTGAAACTGGCCGGCGACACCATTTCCGGAGTGGAGCTGCAGAAGACGCCGGATTATTACCAGAAAACATTGTCGAGCGGCCGGCGGATAGCCGAAGTCGCACCGACTATTGAATGGGGCTACCTGATATATCTGACGGCCTTCCGGCTTTGTCAATACCACGCCACCGGAGAAGGCTGCCTTTACTGCGACATCAACGAAAACTATCGCCAGCAGAAAAACGCCGGACGGCAATCTGCGCCTGTCAAATCCGTTGAAGAAGTAATGGAAGCGCTTGAGATCATCGCAGCAGCAGACAGCGACAGTAAGGCGTACACGGTAACGGGCGGGAGCGTCACCGGAACACTTGAAGGAAAATCCGAGATTGATTTTTATGTCCGTTATCCCGAAGCTATTGAACGGCGATGGCCTGGGCGCTGGATAAGCAAGGTGGTGATGCAGGCGCTTCCGAAAGACGAAGTGAAACGTCTCAGGGACGCCGGCGTTCATATTTACCATCCGAATTTCGAAATATGGGACGCGCGCCTGTTTGAAACCTATTGTCCGGGCAAGGCGCGGCGCGTGGGGCGCGATGAGTGGGTACGGCGGATTCTGGATGCCGCCGAAGTTTTTGGGCCGGAAAATGTCATTCCCAACTTCGTAGCCGGCGTTGAAATGGCGCCTCCCGCGGGCTTCGAGTCCGTTGATGCCGGGATCGCTTCAACGTCAGAAGGACTGGATTTTTTTATGAGTCGCGGCATTTCGCCGCGTTTTACCACCTGGTGCGCCGAGCCGTTGAGCGCGCTTGGAAAGGAACGGATGGGCGCGCCGCTCGAATATTACATCCGGTTGCTGCGCGTTTATCGTGATACGCGGACAAAATACAAACTCCCCGCGCCGCGCGGCTATGGCGAACCGGGACTGGGTCGGGCGGTATTTTCCGTTTCTTCATTTATGGACGTAATTTAGGGAAATGCTGCTTGCAATAGACATAGGAAACTCAAACATAACGCTCGGACTGTTCGAGGGAGAAACTTCCGGAACGCGCCTCCGATTTGCCTCAAATCCGGTCAGGACTGCGGATGAATACGGTCTTGCCATGCTCGATTCTTTCCGGCGCGCGGGCGTCGCGGAAGGTGATATTAACTCTATTGCGCTCGGATCCGTGGTCCCGGCTCTGGCGCCGTTGCTTACCGAAGCATGCGTGAACTACATCGGTCGTCAACCGTTTGTGGCTGACGGAATGATGAAAACCGGACTTCGTTCTCTCTACGACAATCCATGGCAGCTTGGCGTCGACCGGATTATAGACGCCGCCGCCGCGTACAAACTATACGGCGGGCCGGTGTGCGTCATAGATTTCGGCACCGCCACGACATTTGACGCCGTTTCAGTCGACGGTTGCCATCTCGGCGGCGCAATTGCTCCCGGCATGAGCATCGCCGCGGAAGCGCTGTTTCAGCGGGCGACAAAACTTCCCAAAGTTGATTACGCACGCCCGGCGTTTGCTATAGGGCGCAATGTCCGGCAATCCCTGCAATCCGGCCTGCTGTACGGCTACACGGGACTGGTGGAAGGTCTTATCGCCCGTTTCCGCGCCGAACTTGGTTCGGACACGAAAGTCGTCGCCACGGGCGGCCTGTCCGAAATCATTGCGGGTGAAACCGCCGCCATCGACATCCTTGCCCCATGGCTCATGCTGGACGGTCTCCGTATCCTTTATCAAATGAATAATTAATTATGATATTACAGACGCTGGAAGAACTTGAAAAAGACATTGCTAACGCCATCCGCCCGGTTTATCTCGTGCTTGGGCCGGAGGAATATCATTGCGACCAGGCGCTCGCAATTCTGAAAGGCCGCATCATGACGCCGGGCGCCGGCGATTTTGATTACTCCTTGTTTGCTGCCGGAAACGCCGATGTCGCGGAAATCCTTGAAGCCGCAAATATCTTTCCAATGCTTTCCAAACGACGACTGGTTGTTGTTGAAGATGTCGGAAAATTCAGGGAAGCCGATTCCGATGCGCTGTTGACAGGGCTGACGTCGATTTCGCCGCGCAGTACGGTAATTTTGGCTGCCGTGGAGATCGACAAACGAAAGAAATTTTATAAAACCTTCCAGAAAGATTTCTGCATATGCGAGTTTCCACATCTCAAAGGAGTCGCACTTGAACGCTGGGCGGATGCCTTTGTACGGAAAAACGGATATCGCATATCAGCGGGCGCGCTTAAAAGAGTTATAAATATTGCCGGAGCGGATCTGCGGACGCTGGCGTCGGAATTTGAAAAACTGATGCTTTACGCGGGCGAGGAAAAAAATATTCCGGATGCCGTGATTGAAGACCTGGTACGCGCAAGCCGGCAGCAGAGCATATTCGATCTCACAAACGCCGTCGGGCGGCATGATCGCGTCGGCGCGCTCCGGTCGCTCGGAAATCTTCTTGGTATGGGCGAGCATCCACTGGTGGTCGTAACTATGCTTGCGCGGCATTGCCGCCAGACGTTGATTGCAATTGAAGGCTTGCAGGAAAGAAAAAACCCGCGTGACATCGCTTCGGATGCACAGATTCCCCCGTTTGCGCTGGAGCAGTTTCTTGCGGGCGTACGCACGGCTAATCCAGACACGGTAAGTGACATGTATATTAGTCTCGCCGAAATCGACCGTCAGTTGAAATCATCGTCGCTCGACGGGCGCGCGCTCCTTGAAAGCTTCATCTGCGAATTTGTATAGAAAAACGCTGATTAATTGCCTGTGCGGGCGAATCGCCGCGTTGCGCGGTGCTCGCAACCTCGACATATTTCCGTATATGCCTCGGTTTCTGCGCTCCGTGCGCCTTGCGCTTCATCCCGCGCAGATAATTAATCAGCATTTTCATAGGTGTTTTTTGGGGGTTAAGTAAGATTGAACCGTCGCATTTACGAAGATGGAAAAAAGGCGACTATCAGTTGGTATTTCGGTTTCATCAGAGCCCCATCAGCCGATACAGCTTATCAATACGGAGGCTTTGCCGAACGGTTTCGGCCAGACGGTCAAGGGCGGCATCCAGATCGCCCGGTAAATCTGTTTCACCATTGGAAACTGATTCATTAAATCCAAGTGAATCCTCTTCCGGCAGACCAATTCCCCTTATATACGGAACCACGCCAAAAACGGACTTACCGGTATGCCGTTTGGTATATTCGAAAGCGTCCTGCAACAATGAAGCCCTTCCGCGGAAACGATTGATGACAAAACCTGCCACAAGCGCCCGCTCCCATTCTTCAAGCACTTCCATCGTTCCTATGAACGACGCGAACACACCGCCACGGTCGATGTCGCCGACCAGCAACACCGGCGACCCCGCGTAACAAGCCATGTTCATATTCACAATGTCGTTACTTTTGAGATTTACCTCCGCCGGACTTCCGGCGCCCTCCAGCACGATGACGTCATAGTCGCGGGCCAGGCCGTCGTATGCTTCCTTCGCGGCGCGAAAAGCTTCCGGCTTAAAGCGGATATATTTCTCGACGACCATATTTCCCATAGAACGCCCGCGAACAATTACCTGTGAGCCGACATCAGAATTCGGTTTCAGCAGCACCGGATTCATGCGCGTTTCCGGTTCGATACGGCAGGCCTGCGCCTGTATGGCCTGGGCGCAAGCCATTTCTTCGCCGGCGGGCGTTACAAAGGAATTGGAAGACATGTTTTGCGATTTAAACGGCGCGACTTTATATCCGTCCTGAAGCAGAATTCGGCACATAGCCGCCGTCATAATACTTTTTCCGGCGTTGGAGCTTGTACCCTGAAACATGATTGCCGGCGTCCTGCGCGGCGCTTTACGCGGAAGGCGGCTATCATCCAATGCTTCGATCAGCCGTGAATTTTCTTCCTCCGTCCGCACGGCGACGCGGATGAAACGGTCATCCAGTCCGGTGAAATTCCGGCAGTCCCGAACGGCTATGCCTCGGGCCAGAAGTTTTCCCGTCAGCTCCGGTGCGTCCGGGCGATCCACGCGCAGCAACAAGAAATTCGCACGGCCTGGATACACGGTAAGATTTTTGATTTCTCCCAATTCCCGCAGCATCCGCTCACGCTGTCGATCCACGTATTCCCGTGTTTTTGCAAGATATTCACGATCACACAACGCCTTCGCGCCCGCGGTGAGAGCCATGGTGTTCACGGGCCACGGTATCTGTATTTCGCGCAGACGGCTTATGATGGAAGCGTCCGCGACCGCAAGGCCCACGCGCAGTCCCGGAATCGCGAAACATTTCGTCAGTGAAAGCAGCACCGCTATATTGGCCGGACGCTCCCGCGTCAAGCTGTCCAGATCGCTGACAAAATCCGCAAAAGCTTCGTCTATTACAAAAAACGAATCCGGACGACGGAGCGCAAGCCGGCGCAGTTCATCTGGATCACAAATCGCGCCGTTCGGATTGTTCGGCTGCCCGATGAATACAAGCGCGTCTTTCGTAAGCGCGGCGTCAAGCACATTAAGATCAAGCGAAAAACCTTCGGATGCATGCAGAGGGAAAAACTCGACCTGACGGCCCGTCGCAGCGGCAGCACGCGCGTAATCAATGTATGAAGGAACCGGAATCAGGCAAGGTTTTTCAATGATTCGCGGAATCAGATACATGAGTTCTACGGAACCGTTGCCCGCGATGATTTCATCCGGAGAAACTCCATATCGTTCGGCGGCGGCTTCCCGTAGTTCCGTACAATCCGGATCCGGGTAATGCACAAGTGAAGCGACCTGTGAACTGATCAGAGCACGCAGCCATGACGGCGGCCCGAGAGGATTTAAATTTGCGGAAAAATCAATGATCCCTTCAGCCGGTTTGCCGGATGCGGCGACCAGGCTGCGTATATTTCCTCCGTGGCTCATATATTTATATTTCCTACGCAATAGTTCAATATACCATATTTTTGCCGACACCGATCTTGACTATCGGGCAGGTACGACATAATCTTTATGGTTTGTCGCCGGAGGGAGGTGAATCTAATGGCGGAAGTTGTTCTGAATGAAGGGGAAACCCTTGAGAGCGCATTACGGCGTTTTAAACGGAAGGTACAGCAGGAAGACATCATCAAAGATGTAAAAAAGCACGCTTTCTATATGAAGCCGGGTGAGAAGAAGCGCATTAAACAGGCGCTGGCTCGTAAACGGCTGCGTAAAAAAATGCGCACTGTTCGCTATTAACCGCCTAACGGCGGTAGTGGCCAGTAGTTAGTGGCCAGCAGCCGCCATGAACTATCTATGCGATAACTTCAAAAATGGAGTTATAGGCCAAGATAAAATTTTCTGGCATGTGATCGCCGGTTTGGCACTGGCGATCACATATCAACAATTCTTCTTAATTTTACGGCGCGTGCTCTCAGCGTCCGGTTTTCAGCTTAACAAAATCAACAATTGCCTCGGCTGCTTTCTCGGGCGGAATCACGCTCGTATCCATTGTAAGATGATAGTTTGAGCTGCATAGCCAGTCGTATTTTGCCATCCGCGCAAGGTATGCCTGGCGCGCGCGGTCGGATTCCTGAATCAGGAACACGGCCTGTTCCTCCGTTTGTGCGTGATAGGCTTCTATGGCGAGTTTAGTCCGATATTCGACCGGCGCGTGCAGGAATACATGCACCGCGCCGGGATGATCACGCAGAACGTGCAGCCCACCACGGCCTACGACCACGCAGTCCTGACGCTCCGCCAGTTCCTTAATGATTTTTCCCTCAAGTCCGAACAGGTGTTCATCCGTTACCGTTCGAAACGGCGGCGGGGCATAGGTTGCGTCGGGAAGACCGAATGTGAACAGTTCCGTAATTCGATCCCAGGTGGATGCAAGGCGTTCATCGCGCCAGGAAAGCTCCTCCACGGGAACGCCCAGCGATTCCGCGGCAAGTTGCAATACTTCCCGATCCGCGTAGTAAAATCCCATTTTCGAAGCCACCATATGTCCGATGGTTGCTCCACCGCAGCAAAACTGTCGCGAAATGGTTATCGCAATTTTATCCGACATGGTTTCTACCTCCTTCCGGTCTTAACATTATAACCCGGAATCGGGAATATATTTATTCATTAAAGAAATGCTGAGTAATTCGCTGTTCATGATGAAGCGCAAGGCGCACGGAGCGCAGGAGAGGCATAGGGGGCGTCAAGCACCACGCAACCAGGCATGTCTACCGCGTTGCGCTTGATCGGTCTCATTGACGCGTTACCTATATGCCTGCGTCACTCCCACTGCGTACGTCTTGTATCCATGCCCGCTTGCGCCGCAGTAGCGGCAGAATCCCAATGAAATATCAGGGCATGCGATTCGCCCGCACAGGCATTTAATCAGCGTTTCATCAGAGCTTTCCAATGTATTCCCTGATGTTCTGCGGATAATAACTCGCGTCTTCCCTTAATCGCTTCAGAACGCTTGCGTGAAGCGTTTCATGCCCTGTTTCGTTGATGTTTCTTTCCATTTTTCCGTAAATAATCCTGTACGGAAACGTCATGGAATCATGCAATTTATCCATAGCTTGCAGATCCTTCGGAATTTCAACCGTAAGCCCACATTCACGCGCCCGTTCAACAATCCATTCAAGCGACAGCCTTGAAAGACCGGCTTCATTTTCGGGGTAGCCGCCGCCAACATCGCTGTGCGAGCCGGTGAACCAGACTTGTTCAAGCCGTTGAGGTGATTCGCGCCGCTGAAACCCGGGCGAATCCGTCTGCTGCTCCCAGAGCGCCGGAGTAAAAGGCTTACGGTGTTCGTCGACAACAAGCGCGTGAAAGGCGTTATCCACCTGCGTGCTGAGTTTTACGTCATGAAACGTCCAACGCCTGCTAAAAAAAGGAATGTTGATCAGCATCGGTACGCCCAGAGCGCCGACCGTATCCCAGACGCCGATAAAATGAATGTTCGGATCATGGCAAAAGCTTTTGCGAAACAGTGTCATTTCGTTTGATTTAGGTTTTTCAACGCCGCCCGGCCGACGGTACAATTGGTAGGCTTCCTCGACTTTTTCCTCAAAATTCCGTTTAAGAAGCCCTGAATTACGAATCAGTCCACCCAGGCTGCGGACGGTGTAAGCGCCGCGGCTGAATCCGAAAAGGAAAATTTTGTCACCGGGCTCGTAACAGCGAATCAGAAAGGCGTAAGCTTCCTTGATGTTACGCGACAGTCCCCAGCCGAATATGCCTCCCAGCAGAAGATCAAATTGGCCTGTTCCCACGCCCTTGTCGTAATACACCAACTGTTTTCGCTCGTCCGCGCCGACGGAAGGGATTCTCAGCGCCACACGCGCGACGTTGGTACCGGCGAAAACGCCTTTCTCCATTTTATCGGGAATGTTCCATGTTCCATCACAGCAGACAACCAGGCGTTTATTCATAACATCGGACTCCGTCGAAATTTCCTCTGCATGTACACAATTTTGTGACGGATTTATATAAAATTACAAGCGCTGAGATAGGTCTTTCCCATATCTCGCCAAAATGGGAAGATATCATCGGTTTTGACGATAAGGCGTATTATATAAAAAAAGAACTGGAGCCGAATTTTAATGTATTTGAAAAACAAAGAGCTTTTTCCCCGCCGTAAAACATTTCTATTTATCGTAACCTTCGCCGTGGTTCTGTTTCAGCATGTCGCCGTCAGTCAAAACGTGTACGAAAAACCGGAAGCATCCGAAACGCAGGCCGAAAAGAGTGCTCCGGTTTTATCTGAACAGCCTTCTCAAAAATCGGAAGCACCCGCCAAACCTGACGCGAAGATCGCCCCGGCTTCGTCTGAACAGTCTCCTAAACCGGAAAGCGCCCCGCCGAAGCCGAAATATCTCGCGGGTGAAGATCCCGAATTCGCCACAAAACATGGCTGGCCGGTCGAATATCCAACGTTGTTGCCGGGTTCAATTATTCCGGAAAAAAGAATCGTCGCTTATTACGGCAATCCCCGGTCGAAGCTGATGGGCGCACTGGGTCAGTATCCCAAAGATGAAATGCTGGCGCGTTTAAAAAAAGAAGTAAATAATTGGGAAAAGGCCGATCCCGAGCGCAAGGTTCAGCCGGCCCTGCACCTTATAGCCGTGGTTGCGCAGGAGTATCCCGGAACTGCAAAAAAACATCGCAATATTATGCCCGATGAAGTTATCGAAGATGTATATGGCTGGGCGAAGGAAGCGGGTGCGATTTTGTTCATCGACCTTCAGTTGGGGCTGGACGATATACGCGAACTTCTTCCGCGCTTTGAATGGATTTTAAAAAATCCCGACGTACACCTGGCGCTTGATCCGGAATTCAGCATGCTTGTAAGCGGCAAGGTTCCTGGAAAGGTAATCGGAACAAATGACGCGAAGGAAATAAACTATGCTTCCGAGTATCTGCGGGGTCTGGTGAAAAAGTATAATCTTCCGCCCAAGATTTTTGTAATACATCGCTTCACACACAATATGCTGACAAACACGAGTAAAATTACGCTCAGTCCTGAAGTCGCCATTGTCATAAACATGGATGGCTGGGGGTCGCCCTCTCTTAAGAGGGCCACTTACCGGGATGTCGTAGTAAGACATCCCGTACAGTTCACTGGTTTTAAGCTATTCTATCGCAACGACACGAAAAACGAAAATTCAATGCTTGAAGCGCATCAGATTTTGCGCCTTGTGCCCACGCCGCTGTATATACAGTACCAGTAGAGAGCTTTTGTATATATTATTGTCGTGAAATTTGAATGGGCCACCTCCCACTAAAGGAGGCTTTGTGAGGAAGAATGACATACCAAAACTTGATGAACAACTTGAAGCTGTATCAGCCATGAAGGACGAAGATATAGACCTTTCCGATATCGATAACACTTAGGAAATGCTGATTAATTTGCCGTGCGGGATGAAGCGCAAGGCGCACGGAGCGCAGGAACCGAGGCATATATAGAAATATGTCGAGGTTGCGAGCACCGCGCAACGCAGCGATTCGCCCGCACAGCGGATTAATCAGCATTTCCCTTACTTTCTCGTAAGGTAATTTCCCTCGCCGACCCACTTATACGTAGTCAGTTCGCGCAGCCCCATGGGACCGCGGGCGTGAATTCGCTGGGTTGAAATAGCCACTTCCGCACCGAGTCCGAACTGGCCGCCGTCCGTAAACCGCGTTGATGCGTTGACGTACACGGCTGCGGAATCCACTTCGTTGACCCATCGCGCGACGTTAGAAGCGTCCTGCGTCAGAATCGAGTCGGAATGTCCAAGGCTGTGCGCGTTCGTATGTTCAATAGCTTCGTCGATTCCTTCAACGACTTTTAATCCTAAAACCAGCGACATCCATTCCGTATCGAAATCCTCAGTTCCGGCAGGGCGTACAATTTCGCAGTTCGCGTCTTTGAGATGCTCCATGGCGGAAGGATGGGCGCGGAAGGTTACACCCGCCGGCGCTAGAAATTCGACGACGCGTGGAAGTACCTGCGCCGCCACGGCTTTATGCACCAGTAAGGTATCAAGCGCATTGCAGACAGACGGTCGCTGCGTTTTTGCGTTATTAATAACCGGCAGAGATTTTTCCAGGTCGGCGGACTGATCGACAAATATATGGCATATGCCGACACCTCCCGTAATAACGGGAATACGGCTGTTTTCGCGGCAGAAACGGTGCAGCCCTTCACCTCCGCGCGGAATGATGACATCCACGCAATCGTTCAGTTTCAGCAGTTCAAGAACAAGATTACGATCGGGGTTGTCGATAAACTGCACGGCTTCGGCAGGTAGGGAGTTTTCCCGCAGGGCTTTCCAGACAAGTCCGACAAGCGCCCGGTTGGAATGAAGGGTTTCCTTGCCGCCGCGCAGGATGGCCGCGTTGCCGGTTTTAATGGAAAGTCCGGTAATGTCGATAGTGACATTCGGCCGTGATTCATAGATGACGCCCAGTACTCCAAGCGGCACACGCCGGCGGCTGAGTTTTAAGCCGGTCGGCAGATCCGCTTCGTCAAATCTTTCCCCGATCGGATCTGAAAGCTTGACCAGTGCGCGCAGATCTTGTGACAGACCGTCAAGACGCGCGTCGGTCAAGGTCAGGCGATCGATCAATGCGGCGCTCATGCCGTAAGCGTAAGCGGCGTCGATATCGTTTTGGTTTGCCGCAGCGATGTCGTGGCGTGATTCCTCAAGAAGCGCCGCCAGCCGCAGTAATGTCCGGTTTTTTACTTCCGTTGCCGCAAAACCCATGTCACGCGCCGCCAGTCGCGCCATGCGTCCCATTTCGCTCAACATGTTTTTTCCATCGTGAATAAAAAAACTTCCGAAACTGCGTTTGACGGGCGGTTTCGGAAGCCTGTGTGATTTTATGTCAGCATGGCGCGGGTTTCCAAAATCCGCATGGAAACCCGCGTTGCCTGCAATATTATCATCCGTGAAGTTTTCTCACGGACGGTTCGCGGTGGATTATTTTTTCTTTTTCTTTCTGTCTTCCGAGGCGAGGATCTGCGAAGGCTGCGCTTTCAGCCATTTTGCGTCCGGATCGCCCTTGAGCCAATCGGCAACCTTGCCGATATCGTCGTGAGTCTTGTACAGGGCCATATACAACAGACACTGTTTTTCAGTCTCGTTGATCGCGATCTTTGACAGGTAGCTGGTCTGGTATTTCAGCTTCTCGTGAATCTGATCCAGCACCATATTGGCGATGGGGCAGATGTACGGGGCGACGCCTTCCTGTTTGACAAGCTTTTCTTTTTCCAGGTGGATGCAATTTTTCACTTTAAGCTTGAGCAGCAGACTGCCGTCGGTCTTGTATTCAATGCCCGAAACCAGTCCGTTCTCAATTATGGGCTTTTTGCAGCTTTCGACGATTTCCTCCACCGTCTTGCCCTTAATACTCTGCTTCCTTATGAAGTCCGTTCCTACAAACTCACACTTCCAGTAAGCCATACCGGAGAGTTCCTGGTACATCAGCGCTTCGATTCTCGAAAGCAATTCGTTGCAATATTTTATGTTATCCATAAATTCCTCTCCTTATTTCCGAACCTTGTTGCCGAATTTTTCCCAATAAACCATATCCTTAAGCGGCATTTTGGGTCTCGGATGTTTGCGCTGTTCAAGGGGATATCCGACTGCGAGATACGAAACTACCTTGTAGTACCCCATTGCGGTCGGGATGCCCAGGAGTTCCTTGAACCGTATTGCGTCACGCGTCGAAGCCACCGGCCCGTAAACCCAGCAGGAACCCAAGCCCATGGCGTGAGCCTGCAGACTCATGTTTTCCAGTGCCGCGCAACAATCGTAAGGGACATCCACGCTGCCGACGCGCAGATCGCCGATAACCGCTATAACCACCGGAGCCTGTTTGCAGAATGCGGATACTCTGCCGGAATACATGAATTCCAGAACCTCGGCGCGTTTTTTAGGATCTTCAATCCCTTCGAATCTTTGCTGCAGCTCGTTGAGGCAATACCAGGACGTCATTCGCGAACCGCTTCCTTCAAGCGCCAGATCGCCGATCTTGTTGCGTGTTTCCTGATCGCGGACAACGATAAATCTCCATGGCTGATAGTTCTCACCCGTCGGCGCCCAGCGGGCCGCTTCAAGGATCTTGTCGATCATTTCATCCGGCACCGGATCCGGTTTGTATCTGCGGATACTCTTACGTGAGTTGAGTATTTTCAGAAAATCATCGCCGAACCGGTTCTGTAGTTGTTTAACGGCGTCATCCGCCTTTTCGGGCAGGTCGGCCGGAAGATCCGCGCCATGTTTGCGCATCAACGTATACATGGCTTCATCTGCGGTTTTGGATAGCAATACGGCATCCAAAAAATCACGATTTTTCATCATGTGGATTAACCCCTCCAGGCTTGAAAAATAATTTAGTCCAATGTTCTATCCTGATTCAGATAAAAACATGAACCACGGTCAACAAAAAATGACTGGGCCGCCGACCATACAGCCGTGCGTCGGCCCGTTTCATCAATACAAACTAAATAATAAAACCCGCCCGGAGATTTTCAATCTCCCCGGCAGAAAGGCCCAAAAGGCCTCCGTAGATGTCGTCGTTGTGTTCTCCAACATCCGGAACGCGCATTGAGCGGTCACCGGGCGTTTTGGACATCTTGTAAACCGACCCGGAAAGCTTTACCTTGCCGGAAACAGGCTGTTCGACTTCAACAATCATTTCGCGGCTCAGAAGGTGCGGATCGTTTGCAACCTCGTCGAACGTCGGCAGCGGTGAACATGGAACCTTGAATTTCTTGAGCGCCGCAATTGCGTCCGCCGCCGAAATATCCTTCAGCCAGCCGGTCACAAGCGCGTCCACCTCCGCCATGTTTTTGGTGCGTTTCTCGCGGGTGGAGAATTTTTCTTCCGGAATCAGATCCTCGCGGCCCATGGCCTGAAGCACTTTATGCCACTGATCGTCCGTAATCGTACATATTACCACATAACCGTCCTTGGCGTTATACGCGCCAAAAGGGGCGGAGCTGCTTAGTTTGTTGCCGAATCTTTTGGGCGTGACGCCGGTATCGAAATAATTTGCGCGATCGGGGAAAGTCATCGCCCAGATGCCGTCCTGCATGGAGATGTCTATAGACTGGCCTTCACCCGTGACTTTCTTATAATGGAGAGCGGCAAGAATGGCTATGGCGCCGTTGTATCCGCCCATATAATCGCCGAGCGAACACCCTACCTTGAGCGGCTCGCCGTCGGGGTAGCCGGTTACGCTCATCAGTCCGCCCATCGCCTGGGCCACGACATCGTAGCAGACGTCGTTTTTGCGCGGGCCGGTGTGGCCGAATCCCGAGATAGACGCATAGATTATGCCGGGGTTGATCTTTTTCGCTTCTTCATAGCTCAGTCCCAGACGTTCGAGCACGCCGGGCGCGAAATTTTCCACGAGGATGTCAACCTTTGCAGTCAGTTTTTTTGCCAGATCCATGCCTTTCGGATCTTTCAGGTTAAGCGTTATGCTCTTTTTGCCGCGGTTGTAGGAAAGGAACTGGTACGACTCACGTTTGGGAGTCATGGGCATGGCGACCCGTTCTGGCTCGCCTCTGCCCGGCATTTCGATCTTGATGATTTCGGCGCCCAGTTCGCTTAAAACGGATGTACAGTGCGGCCCTGATAAGTATTGCGTAAAATCCAGCACCTTTACGCCTTCCAATGCCTTAGCCATTATCGCCTCCTTAATGAATAACGGATTGCATCCGCTTTCCGCGATCCGCCCCTAAAATGGGAAGTTGTTATTATGCACTATTTCAAACGGAGTTGTATAAGGAAATGCTGTTTAAATCCGTATTATTTAATATTATATTTAATGCGTGAACGATCGAGAAAATGCCGCGCCGTCCCGGCGGGAAATCCTGAAAACAGCCGTTTCCGCTCTTGCAGTGTCCGCTGTGTCCGGAATAGCCGTAATAACCGGGTACGCACAGGCGACCGGCGGCGCGAAACTTGCAATAGTCAATCGAATGAGTCCTCTCGACGGTACGCGTCCCGTTCGTCCGCAAACCCTTTATATCATACTGCACACCACGGAAGGGAAAGAAGAAGGCTCGCTCAATAAGCTGGTAAGGTACGGCGAAGCTCATTATTTTATCGCCCGCGCGGGCAGGGTATACCGGATCATCGACAGGACCAGGATCGCCAAGCATGCGGGGCGCAGCATGTGGGAAGGGCGTCACACCATTGACAATCATTCCATCGGAATCGAGGTTTCCGGCTACCATAATCAGGACATTACGGCCGCGCAGTACGAATCCCTTAAGGAGATTATTCGTCAACTGCAAAGCCTCTACAAAATACCGGATGAAAGAGTGCTGACCCATTCCATGGTGGCCTATGGCCGTCCGAACCGCTTTCACGACGAAAACCACCGGGGACGAAAACGATGCGGAATGATATTCGCCGATCCCAGGGTGCGCGCGCGCCTCGGACTGAAGGCCGCGCCTGCTCGTGACCCTGATGTGGATGCCGGCCGGCTGAAAGTTGCGGACAGGGAATTGTATGCCTATCTTTTTCCGGCGACCCAGCGGGGGAAATCTTCTACGACACAAAGCGCAAAGGCTCAAATTCCGGCTAAACCTTTGGTTGTGCCTCCTGTCGAACTCGCCGTAGAAACGGAAACCACATCAGCAAGTAAGACCACGCCGGCAGTTAAACCCAATGCAAAGACCAACCCCGCCGTAGCAGCCAAGACTGCGGCGGCTAAACCTGAACCTTCGTCCGCATCGCCGGAAATGCCGCCGGAATCACAAACGATTTCTCTTGGCAGAACCGCATGGCAGATTGCGCGGGAACATTACAATTCTCCATCAACCATGTACGAATTTCCCGACGGCAGGCGTCTTAACGGCAGCGAAATTAAGGATTGGGGGCGCATCCCGACGGGAACCCGCGTCCTTGTTGGCGAAATCGACGATTCGGAACCGTTTGAAGGCTTTCTTGAAATCGGCAAGGACGGCGATACCCCACAATCATTGGCTGGGAAAGCCTACAACAGCGCAACCACGATTTATTTTTTTCCGGATGGTCTGGTTCGCACCGGCGCGGAACTGCAAAGGCAATCATCGTACAGGTCGCTTTTCAGGAATCCGCCAAAAGGGACGCGCCTGCTTGTCGGCTACGTTTACGGCGGCCGCGTAAGGAACAGCCGCCGCCCCTCCAGTATCGCCGGTGTTAAATGGAATTATCCTTCGACCTACTACCGATATCCGGACGGCCGTATTTTGAGCGGTGATTACGTTAAGGACAACGCCATTCCCGCAGGAACGCTGGTGTTTTTCCAGGAATAGAATCTAATTCCATTAAGATAATTACAAAACCTCGGATGATTTTATAGGGTGCGTAAGCTTGTTTCTGCTTTCACAGCGGTGGCTTGCCGTGGCATGGCACTACGAATCGGCATGAAATATCCGGGTTAAATCCATCCGGACGCAAATTGTGTCTACTCGGAAGCCGTCGGTTTCGGCTGCCTAGAAAAATGCCGAAAGGACGATAAAAAAAACAGCAGAGCAAAATAAAGAAGTAGATGTGACGATTTTTAAGCGGAGGCTTTTACGGAACGCAAATATGCCTCGGATAACATGCGATCAATTTGTTCTTCAACGGATTTTTCATTCAGTCCGCGCACGGTGGCTACTTCGCTGATGATGAGCTGCTTTGCGCGGTCAAGCATCCTTTTTTCACGGAATGAAAGGCTTTTTTTATGGCTTAGGTAGACAAGATTTTTCAGGACTTCGGCAACATTGAAGATGGATCCCGTGCGCATTTTTTCGGAATGATCCTTGAAACGCCCCTTCCAGTCGGCTTCAGGTTCAAAGAAGTCTTCCTGCAGCAGACTAAAAAGCCCGGCGACCTCGCTCTTTTTTATGATGCGGCGCAGACCGACGCTTTTTGTATTTGCCTTTGGAACCATGACCAGAGATGAGTTGGCGTGTATTCGAAGCATGTAGAATTCTTCCGACGCCCCGTTGACGCTTTTGTTGCCGACTTCCTCAATAATGCCGATACCATGGTTTGGGTAAACGACCTTTTCCCCGATACGAAACTCCATACAGCCTCCAAACATTACATTGTAACACAAATTCTACGTTCGATCAAAAACGAGGCGTTCCACGGTGCAGCGCGCCACTTTGATGGATTCACAGTTCAACTGCCGCCATATTTTACGGGCGCCGTAAACACTGCTGAAACAACTGTTTTAAATTTTCTTTAAATAATTTTGGATGAAACTTGGCACGGTCACTCCATATCAGTTTTATGGCATGGGAACCTTTTTCCAAAACTTTTTCGTCGCGCGCCGAAGAGAAGGAAGGAATTTGAAGAAATAATATAATTATGATAAGTATTCCGCTTGTTTTTCGCATTGATCGTAAATGGAGAAGCGCAATGACAGATTTTGTTTTTACTTTAAAGAAGCGGAATCGCGGCAAAACGGTATACGTTCGCGACGCGTTGCTGTTGCTTGCCGCAGTAGCAGTATTCATGGCATCGGCGCAGACCGCATGTTCCAAAAAGGTGAAAGTCGCCATTGAGGATACGGGGCCGGTACGCGTGGTTGTGCTTCCGTTTATGGTTTCGTCGGTAAAAGCCGGCGGGGAAAAAGAGCTTCAATGGGCTGCCATGGCCGCGCCGGCGCTTCTTATTAAAACAAGCCGCCGGTTGCCGGACATAGAAATCGTGCCGTTCTGGGAAGTAATGCCTGTTGCCGTTTCGGCGGCCGGTGCGGCGCGCAGTTTTACGGACGACAACGCGGCGGCCGCAGCCAACTGGCTTAGCGCCCAATGGGCGATAGTGGGCGAAATACGCGGAACAAAGTCGCCGGCGTCTTTTTCCGTTGTGGTGGATTTTATTCCAACCAACAGCGCTACGGTTCCGTTTCGATATATAAAAACCCGCAGAATGGAAAACATCGGAACGAATTTTTACCTCGGTTTACGGCAATGGCTGCGATACGCAACCTTGCGTCCTATACCGTTGATGCAAGTCAGAGAACCAGGCCTTCAGAAGATGCGGCAGATAGGCGAGGCCCTGGATAAAGAATACGGCTGGCTGGCAAACGCCGAACCGGGAGCCGCGCAGGCGGCGGTCGATGAAATGCTGCTTGAGGATGACGACTGGGCAAAACTGATGTTTCGTCCAACCTTGTACCCGGCTCTGACAAAATAAATAATTTAAAGGATTAAATGAAAAGGGAAGACATCCGCAACATAGCCATCATCGCCCACGTCGATCACGGCAAAACCACGCTGGTTGACGCCATGCTCAAACAGAGCGGCACGTTCCGCAAAAACGAACATATCGTGCAGCGTGTCATGGACAACCTTGATCTGGAAAAAGAACGTGGCATAACGATTCTGGCAAAGAATACGGCCATCCATTACAAGTCGGTAAAAATTAACATTGTGGACACGCCGGGACATGCCGATTTCGGCGGCGAGGTTGAACGTGTTCTCAAGATGGTGGACGGCGTTATGCTGCTTGTGGACGCATCCGAAGGGCCGCTGCCACAAACACGCTTTGTGCTGCAAAAGGCTCTGGAAGAAAAACTGCCGGCTATCGTCATCGTAAACAAAATCGATCGCCAGGACGCACGGCCGCAGGAGGTTCTCAACGAAATCTACGACCTTTTCATAGATCTCGGCGCAGGCGAGGAACAGATAAGCTTTCCGGTTCTGTACGCGATCAGCAAACAGGGTATGGCGAAACGCAGCCTTGACGATCCTTCGGAAGACCTGCGCCCGCTTTTCGAGCAGATCATAGAAACCATTCCCGCGCCTGAACCGCTTATGGAAGACAAATTGCAGGTTCTTGTCACGACGCTGGATTACAACGATTACGTCGGGCGTATCGCCATAGGCAGGATTTTTTCAGGCAAAATCGCCGTGGGAGATACCGTGTCCGTATGTAAACTCGACGGAGCCATCCAGAAGCCGCGTATTACGAAACTTTTCACATTTGAAGGATTGAAGCAGCAGCCGGTGGAAGAAGCCTCGGCCGGAGAAATCATCGCGCTGGCAGGCATTGATGATATTTACATCGGCGAAACAATTTCAGACGCTGACGCCCCCGTGCCGCTGCCTGCGATTCAGGTTGACGAGCCGACGATCTCCATGGTTTTCCACGCGAACACCTCTCCGCTGGCCGGGCGCGAAGGCAAGTTCGTAACCTCGCGTCACCTGCGGGCGCGGCTCGAAAAAGAAACCCTGGCGAATGTCGCCATCCGCCTGGAAGAAGCCGGCGAGGTGGACAGCTTCAAGGTTTCAGGCCGAGGCGAACTTCAACTGGCTATTTTGATAGAGATGATGCGCCGCGAAGACTACGAAATGCACGTATCAAAACCGGAAGTGATCCTCCGCGAAATCGACGGCGTCGTAATGGAACCGATAGAACAGGTGGTCGTCGACTGCCCTGAAAATTTTATCGGCGTTGTTACCGAGGCACTTGGGCGGCGTAAGGGAAAGATGTTGAAAATCGTCGATCACGGCGCGGGACGGGTAAGGATGGATTTTGAGGTTCCGTCGCGCGGCCTTATAGGTTTCCGCTCCGAATTCCTGACCGATACGAGGGGAACCGGACTTTTGAATTCGATGTTTCTGCGCTGGGGCGAATGGACCGGAGATTACAATAATCGCATGAACGGCGCGATGGTGGCCGACCGGGCGGGAAAGGTCACGGGCTACTCCCTTTACAATCTACAGGAACGGGGCAAACTCTTTGTGCGGCCGGGAACGGAGGTTTACGAGGGAATGATTATCGGGGAGAACGCCCGGAACGTCGACCTCAACGTGAACGTCACGAAAGAAAAAAAGTTGACCAATATGCGCGCTTCGACCGCCGATGAAGCGATTCGCCTGGTGCCTTTCACGGAGCTTTCGCTGGAGCAGGCGCTGGAATATATAAACGACGATGAACTTGTGGAGATTACGCCAAAAACCATTCGACTGCGTAAGAAAGCCCTTTCGGTTCACGATCGGTAACCATATGAGTACTCCTGAAATTTCATATATTGATGAACTCGTAGCGCTGCGCCGGGATATTCACGCGCATCCGGAACCGGCGTTTCAGGAAAACCGCACAGCCGATATTGTGGCGCGTGAAATGGAGCGTTTCGGCATCGCAGTTCATCGTGGCGTCGGAAAAACAGGCGTGGTCGGCGTCCTGAAATCCGGGTCAAGCGCCCGCTCAATAGGATTGCGCGCCGATATGGACGCGCTGCCGCTCGCGGAACAAAACGATTTTGCGCACAAGTCAATTTATCCGGATATTATGCATGCCTGCGGGCACGACGGGCACACCGTCATGCTGCTCGGCGCGGCGCGCTACCTGGCCGAGCATCTCGACTTTGACGGGACGGTCGTGTTCATTTTTCAGCCCGCCGAAGAAGGAGAGGGCGGCGCGCCGGGAATGATAAATGAAGGGCTGTTTCAACGTTTTCCGATGGATTCGGTTTACGGGCTGCATAACTGGCCCGGACTCGCCGCTGGAGAAATAGCGACTCTTACGGGACCGGTTATGGCGGGCGTCAACCGATTCGAAATCACCCTGCGCGGCCGTGGCGGTCACGCGGCCATGCCTCATCTGGCGGACGACGTCATCGTCGCGGCAAGCCAGCTTGCGTTATCGCTTCAAACCGTGACTTCGCGCAGCCTGCATCCGGCCGAAGCCGCCGTCGTGAGCATAACATGCTTCAATGCCGGAAGCGCATGGAACGCGCTGCCGGAAGAAGTTACGCTTCGCGGCACGATACGTATTTTTAATCCTGAGGTACGAAACGCCATAGAAATCGCCATTACACGGCTGTCAAACGGGTCTGCCGCCGCCTATGGAGTGAACGCCGAAGTAAAATTCATGTACGTCGATCCTCCCACCGTAAACCCGGCGGATGAAGCGAAACGGTGTTACGATGTCGCGTGCGACGTTTTAGGCAAAGACAAAGTGACATGTAAAGCCCGACCGTCAATGGCTTCTGAAGATTTTTCCTGTATGCTCGCGGAGCGGCCGGGATGCTACGTCTGGCTCGGCAACGGCTCTGAAACATCTGTTCGCGCCCTGCACAGCCCACGTTACGATTTCAACGATGAAATCCTGCCGGTCGGCATAGCCTACTGGACAAGGTTGACGCAAACGCTGTTGTCAACCAAGGGAAACGCTAAATAAACATCTGTGCGAACGAATCGCTTGCACAGATGTTTTATGGGGATTCTTCGCGAGACGGCGCAAGGGGGTGTGGATACAAGGCGCGCGCAGTAGGGGCGACATAGGCATATAGGCCAGCCTCTTTAAAAATCGCTTGACTCCCGATCGGCTTATTTTGTAGCATCCATTTTTGTTGTACAGGGAAGACGGTTGAAAGCCGTCGCGGACCCGCCGCCGTAACCGGGGACAAAAACCGCAATATCCGTTATGGGGTATACATGCCACTGTCGGAAACGATGGGAAGGCGCGGTGAGTAGGACGATCCGGAAGCCGGAAGACCTGAAAAAATATCTCCGTTTTATTTGCGCCTCGAGGATTGGACGCTACGGATGATGATGTGCGAGGATGAAATACGGCATCCCCGGGTTTGGTCAATAATTAACCAGACCCGGGGATTTTTTTGTTTCAGGCAAAAATTTAACTGGTGGAGTAACACATATGAGAGGCCGATCGTTTGTTTTTAATTCCTTTTTTACAATTATTTCCGTCGCGCTGATGTCGTGCGGCGGCGCTTCGTTGCTGTCGGCACAGGTGATTGCAACACTCGACGAAGTTGTTGTTACCGCGAACCGTGCCGAGGAAAGCAGGCGTGAAATTACCAGCAACGTAACAGTCATCGGTGAAGATGACATTGCGGCGTCCACCGCTTCAACATTGGCCGATCTTGCGGCGGAGCATGGCTTCCAGGTTTATACGCAAGGCGATAGCAGTTATGTTTATATTCGCGGTTTCGGCTCGGGGTCGCTGGCTTCGGAAATGGAAAACAGCGTGCTCACGCTCGTCAACGGTCGCCGCATCGGCAACGCCAACCTGTCCCTTTTGGGTCTGGCTAACGTACAGCGTATCGAAATCATCCGAGGACCCGCCGCTGTGCAGTATGGCCCGGCAGCTATGGGCGGCGTTATAAACGTCATTACAAAGCGGGGGGTGGGGATTGATACGCCTTATATTTCCGCCGAATCTGGCATCGGCAGCGACGCCATGCACCGTGAGAAAGTCGCATTCGGGGGCGCGGGCGGCGGGTTTGATTTCGCGTTGGGGTTCACTAACTACGGTCGTGACGACGTGACAACCCCTGACGCGCGACGCTGGTATAATACTGAAGTCAGCCACAATACTTCGTTGAACGCGGATATCGGTTACACCATAGCGGATAGTCACAGGGCGGGAATAAATTTCAACTATGGCAGCATAGACTCTAAACTTCCGAGCAGTGGAATACGGCCTTATGAAAACAACACGCCAGACGCGTCATTCGGTCAGTACACAAAAAGCAACCATAACATTGCGTTGAATTATGCCGGAAATACCATAGACAAGGCGTTTGACTGGTCGGCGAGCTATTCATTCGGCAGCGACGACATGGACTATCCATCATATGGATATACCGCTACAACCGAAAACCGGGCGTTTAACGCGCAGACCGGCTATACAGCCGACCTGTTTTCGCTTTCCGCCGGAGTGGACTACCTTAGATATAAAAATCTACCGTATACCTGGCAACCTAATGAAAATATTAAGCAAGATACCGGAATATATTTCGCCGGCAAATTGCGGCTCTTTGATGAACGTCTCATCTTTTCGGCCGGCGGACGTTATGATGCGTATTCGACCAAGGGCGGCACTCTACAGGAAATGGACTATGGCAATTTCGGAGGTTCGGTAGGCGCGGCATATCTGCCGGTCAACTGGCTGAAACTGCGCGCAAATTACGCTGAAGGTTTCAGGGTGCCATCAACGGCCCAGATGTCGGGTAATAATACTACCGCCCCGAATCCGGATTTGAGACCGGAAAAAAGTAAGACTGTGGAATTCGGAACCGACATCAGCTTGAAGTTCTTCGACGCCACTCTGACGTATTTCCATTCGAACTGGGACGACAAGATATTCTGGATAGGCGTAGCCGGATTACCCACCCCTTTTACGGCTCAATATCAGAACATCAAATCTTCGACACTCGCCGGTCTGGAAGGCGCGTTCCGTGCAGATCTCGGCAAGGCTTTCAGGCAGGATTTTAGTCTGACGCCATACGTCGAGTTCACTATGCTTGGAACCAGACGCAATGAAGATGCAGACCAGTTCATCGTGTTTAATGGTAGCCCTAACGATACTCTGCCAAACACGCCGAAATGGATGATCGGCTATGGTCTGGATTACAACAATCCGGCCCTGAAACTTAAATCCCGTCTAAGCGCCAGCCGCTACGGAGACGTGTTTACACAGGCATGGGAGTTGTCGGGACCGCCTACCTGGTCGGCGCCGTGGATTGAACGGCCCGCTGGAACGGTCGTCAACCTGAGCGCCGAAAGGGAACTGGCGCGGTTTGGCGACAGTGGCGGCTCGCTGAATCTTCGCACGGAAATCAACAATTTGCTCGACGGCAAAAACGAGATGTACTGGAGTTATCCCGGCGCCGGCCGCAATTTCTACGTCGGTCTGCGCTACAACTTCAACTAAGTTCGACTAAAGTGTCTCTCCGCGCTTCCGTCAAAGGCGCATATGACTCACGGAGGAAATTTTCGCGGCCGACCGTCAGGCCAAGTTTTTTCCGCTGCCGGAATCTAAAGGTTTTTCGCTTGATGTTGATGCGCTGGATAATCGCTCCATCCGCGTCGAGGTGCGGACGGAGGAAGAAAATTCACGGCTGATAGAAACGTTGGATGACATTGGTTGATGAGGCTCTGATGAAACCGGAATACCAGTTGCTTGCCGCCTTTGGCCTTGATCTGCTTTTTGGCGATCCCCGCAGGTTGCCGCATCCCGTGAAACTGATGGGTCGTTTTTCGCTGGCGTTGGAAGCGCCTTTACGACGGCTGATTTCAAATACCAGTGCGGCAGGAATTACCGCCGCCGCACTGGTTGTCGGTTCCGCGGGGCTGATTACATGGGCGGCGATACGTGGCGCGGCAATGGTGCATCCTATCGCCGAAGATGTTGTCTCGATTCTTCTGCTGTATACGACATTCGCGGCCAGAGATCTGCTGAGACACAGTCAGCGTGTATATCGGTCGTTCCGCGATGGAGACCTGCCGGGCGCTCGGCGGGCGGTTTCAATGCTTGTGGGACGCGACACAGATAAACTGGATGAACACGGCGTTTCCCGCGCAGCTGTGGAAAGCGTTGCGGAAAATCTGGTTGATGGCGTAACAGCACCGATTTTCTTCGCGGTGCTTGGCGGCCCGATCGCGGCGATGATGTACAAGGCGGCCAGTACGCTTGATTCCACGTTCGGTTATAAAACCGACCGATACATGCTTTTCGGCTGGGCCTCGGCTCGGCTTGACGACATTGCAAACTATTTGCCGTCACGGATTACCATACCTTTTATAGCGCTGGCCGCGACTATTTCCGGATTTCGGCCGCTCGGCGCACTGCGTATATGTCTGCGCGACGGTCACAAGCATCCAAGCCCGAATTCGGGACTTTCGGAAGCCGCAATAGCGGGCGCTTTGGGCGTTCAGCTTGGCGGATTGAATTATTACGACGGAGAACCGGAAGAAGGAGCGCTTCTGGGCGACCCTGTCCATCCATTGAACGGGAAAAGTATTCTATCGGCCAATATTCTGGCTTTTATCACCGCGGTTTTATTTTTACTGGCCTGTGTTCTGATACTCCGGGAAATATAAATTAACGTTTTTCTGAAAATACCAGGTGCGCGTCATAAAAAGCTTTTGCCATGGGATCGTGGCGTTCCCGCCGGCGTATGGACCTTCAACAAACACCGAACCATGAATTTTTGCAAGCGGTTGGAGTTTTTCAATACATGTTTGAATAGGCTTCTTCAACGTATGTTCATTCGTCGCCGTCGCCTTCCGTTTTCAAATCTGCAAGGGCGGAACAGGTATCTTTACCGCGCGAGCCTTTACCATCGTTTCGCTCCATGTCGTCATGCGCGTCGAGAGCGGCCTTGTTATACCTTGGTATTTAATCTTGACCGCGTTCCTGGAGGCGGGAACTGTGTTTTAAAACCACGTCAAAAAGCTCTTTTGTCATCTCTTCCGGCAGTCCAAGCGATTTTCCCCAGTCGCAGCGCTCAACCATCATTCTTTTTTCACGGTCGGCGTCAACTACCGGCGCGGTCTGACGCGCCTTTAATTTACCGATTTTTCGCACAGCGTCGAACCGGCGGGCGAGAACGGACATTAACTGCTTGTCCTGCCTATCGATTGCCATACGCAGATCCTGTTTCCTTGGGCGAATACGGCTGTCCGGCGTCATCGCCCGGCGCTGTTTCGCGACTTCCTCCCAGACTTTTTCCGCGCCGGATTCCATCATTTCTTTTGTTATAAACGCCAGGCTGCTACTGAAACCGTTCATGGCTTCGCTGATCGCTTCGGCGTTTGTCGCCATGATTCCTTTCCACATAACATAGTTTGAGGCTGAAAGCCGCGTCATGTCCAGGAAGCCGCGTCCCGCCATCTTTTTAAGCATACCGTGCCCGGCGTCGCCGGACATCGCCGCGTGCATAAGCGCCACCGCAATGAAATGCGGCAGGTGGCTGACCATCGCCAATATCCGGTCATGCTCATCCGGATCGATGGTGACCGCAATCGCGCCGATGCTCTCCACAAGTTCCATCAGCGTCAGAAAAGCGGATGGCGGCGTATCCTGATACGGGCAAAGAATGTAAACCCGTTCACTGAATAACAGCGGATCCGCCGCTTCAACGCCGGATCGTTCGGCTCCGGCCATGGGATGTCCGCCGATAAAATGTACGCCCGGCGGCATAAGTTCCCGCGCCGCCGCCATGATTTTGTTTTTCGTGCTTCCGGCATCCGTGACAATCGTGTTTTCTTTCAGAAAGGGTTTGAGGGCAGCGAGTGTGTCCGGCACAAACTGTACCGGCGTAGCCACCACCACGATGTCGCTGTCGGGGATATGCGCGGCGAAATCATCCGTCGATCCGACCACGTCGGCGACTTCGGCTTCCAGTATCGCCGGGGCACGCTCAGGCAGATCAAGGCAAACGATGAAATGTTCCGGCCGACGGCGTTTCAACGCCAGCGCTAGCGATCCTCCAATCAGGCCGCAGCCAATAATTGTGATTTTCATATATTCCTTAACGGACTTCCCACGTGAAGCGCTGATTTATGGAGTGCGGCGGCAAGCTCCCGCCATAAAAGCGGCGGCAAGCCGCCGCACTCCATAAAGTGAATTAATCAGCGCTTCCCGAGGCGTCGTCCGATTGTTGTTGCTATTATCCTGCAGCGATTCATCAGCAGGCTGAACTCATCGAAAGTAAGCGACTGAGGGCCGTCCGAAAGCGCCTTGTCGGGATCCGGGTGGATTTCAATAATGATACCGTCGGCTCCAGCGGCGACAGCGGCGCGCGCCATCGGCGCCACATAACGGCGAATTCCCACGCCGTGACTCGGATCGGCGATGATCGGCAAATGCGATATCTGCTTAATAACCGGAATCGCCGAAAGATCCAGCGTATTGCGCGTGGCGGTTTCAAACGTCCGTATGCCGCGCTCGCAGAGAATGACGTCGGGATTTCCCGCGTTAAGAATATACTCGGCGCTCATCAGCCATTCCTGGATGGTCGCGGACATACCGCGTTTAAGCAAAACCGGTTTTCCAGCGCGGCCGAGATCTTTCAGAAGTTGATAATTCTGCATGTTTCGCGCTCCGACCTGGAGCAGATTGGCGTATTCCGCCACAATCGGAATCTGTTCGCTCGATATGACTTCAGTTACAACCGCAAGCCCGTGTTTATCGGCAGCGTGACGCATCTTCTTCAAGCCTTCCTCCTCCAGCCCCTGAAAGGAATAGGGTGAGGAACGCGGCTTGTACGCGCCTCCGCGCAATACCTGCGCGCCGCTTGAGGCGGCAAATTCGGCGCAGGCTTCAATCTGCTCGTCGTTTTCCCCGGCGCAGGGTCCCGCCATAACGGTGACATCCGCCCCGCCGGCCCAACAGTTTTCTC
>Ga0082212_10000992_pt1 | contig 41706 bp, 43 predicted proteins | sample TergutNt197P3_FD_71548 | JGI IMG/M metagenome (GOLD analysis project Ga0082212, IMG submission 71548) | Neocapritermes taracua P3 segment gut microbial communities from Petit-Saut dam, French Guiana - Nt197 P3 | ecosystem: Host-associated > Arthropoda: Insects > Digestive system > Gut ...
CGCTTAAATGCGTATTTATTTTCAGGACGCAACACTAGTGTTGCGTCCCGAAAGTAAGTAAGTTATATTGTCTCCCAACACGGGAGGCAATATGCCAGTTTGGGTTCGTATAAAACTTTCTGATGAAGACAAGGCTATGCTCAGTATGTGGACGAGTTCCGGCAAAACGGAACAGCGCTTGGCAAAGCGGGCTACCGTGATTTTGCTCAGCAATGAAGGCGTGCCACTGTCGGAAATCTCCGCGCGGACGGGGTTGACCCGTAAGGTTTGCAGTAAATGGCGCAAGCGTTTTGCCGAGCTTGGAATACCCGGTCTTTCCGATATGCCCGGCAGAGGAAGACCCAAGGTTTACAACGCGGAAAGCCGGGTTGCTGTAGCGGCAGACCATTTTTTATTGAGGAGGCGGTATGTCCAGTGTAAAAAATCTAGATAAGCTGCTGGCGGACGGACGCAGATATTGGAAAGAAGCTGAATGCACTACGGCTTTCGCTTCCTTGAACTACTACGGATCATTGGCAAAAATTCTCGAACCGATCCTCAAAGTTTTTCTCACTCCAGAAATGACCGTGGCCGATATCGGTTGCGGAGAGGGACGATATACCAAGCAGATAGCGGCGCACTGCCACAGAATCACTGGATACGAACTATCGGAAAAGTTGCTCAAGATAGCAAGCGCCACATATCCGCTGAAAAACGGATCGTACATGAAACTGGATCTTGAAAATGATGCGTGGACCATTCAACAAGGGATTGACGCCATATTCCTGATGGGGGTGTTGGTGACCATCCACAATCACGAAACGGTCAAGCGGGCGATTGCCAAAATGCAGCAGGCGTTGAACGACAAAGGAATGCTCATAACCCGTGACAGTGTTTCAAAAGGTAAGAGTTTCACGCGCTCGCACGAAGTAGGGTTTTATGCCTTATATCGTTCTAGGGTTCATTTCATGAAGTTGTTTCACGAAAATTTTACGCTTGAAAGAGAGATTCCGATACAAGAAAGCAGTCAGTTGCAGACTAGCTTTTTTATTTTCAGAAAGGCTGTCTCATAGTACCAGACCTACCTCCAGGTTAGGAACCCTACCCAGCCCAATTGGTGGCTACTCAAGCTAAACAGCCTGTGGTGGAACATAATAACAAATAGCGGAATTGGCACGACAAGTGCCCGCAGTGCTGATTGATATGATATCACCTTTTGCTATAGGCAAAAGAATTCGCTTATAGTTATCACTTCCACCTTGTTGGACAGCAATCTTTCCATTTATTGTATAAGTAGATGTGCCATTTGTTGTAGCTGATATGCCCGTAACTACAAGCCATCTCATAATCAAATTATAAGTGGCTTCTCACGCCGCATGTGAGGCCGGTGCGGCACGATACTGAACGGGCGGGGAAAACTCCGTCGCGAGCTTCCCCGCCCAAGGTTACAACTGAGAGCCATTTCAATTTCAAAGTGAAATGACTCTACATCTAGGCAACAACATCCAGCCGCGTGCCGAGGCCGCGTTCGCCCAACGCATCCGTGAGCAGACCGGCTCCCTGCTGCGGGGGCTGCTGCAGACCGGCAGCGCCTTCCATAAGTTTGCCTACCATGTCCGCCTGCATGTCGAGAGCGCGTTTTTGGATCGCAAGGCTGAAAGCCTGCTGCGTACTCGCGCCACTGATACCTTCCATGCATCCTCCATGTGGAACTTGTGCCGAAAACGCGGCCGGACCCCATGCCCGGCAGCGTGACTCGACACATTGCATATCGGTGGAATGCGGGAATGAATTAGGGCTGATTTTTCGCGCAGGGGATAAAACCTGCCGCCGCATCCGAAAAATGGCTGCATCGCCGTGGCGGAGCCTGATTCAAAGTCAAATCGCGCATGCCACTGCTTGGCGGCTTCATTTTTGTCATGCGCGATCACTGCCCGTATCATTGCCAAAGCAAAAGTCTCTGAACGCGTTGCTCTCATCTCGAAGAATTGACTTGTATATGGCCTTGCCGTACGATCATGCCTATGCCATGCATTCATGGCGCGCGCCTTTTTGCGGCCGCACGAGGTGAAGCCAAAACATGCAACTGCCGCTCTGAGCAAGGAGCATCTATGAAGATCTTTGGCAAGCTGATGCTTTTGGTAGGGGGAACTATCGTCTGCCTCGTTGTCGCATTTTGCGGCCTGGGATATTTCATGTTCACAGATTTCGGCGATACGTCGGCGCGAAAGCAACTGCTCATAGCGGCCAAAACCGTACAGAAGGAACTCGCCAAATCTGTCCAGACTCAAGCCCAACTCAGCGACATGATCGCGCGCAACGCGGACTTTGCCAAAGCCGTAGCGGAACAGGATCTTGCAGCCATAGCCGCCATGGCCAAAAGCATGGTTGCACTCGACGGCGTGGATCTCGTCACCGTGTGCGACACAGAAACAAAGGTGCTGGCGCGTGGCCATTCGGACAAGACCGGCGACCTGCTCGGCGCCGGACGCACCAGCGCGTCCTACCCGCTTAAGGAAAATAAACGCATTCTGGGCATGGAACCCGGCAACGACGCCGCGCTCGCAATCGCTTCCGGCACGCCCCTAACCCACAACGGCAAAGTGGTGGGCGCTGTGATCATCGGCCAGGATATCAGTTCCGGGGACTTCGTCAATGCCACCAAGGCGACTCTGGACGTGGAGTGCACCATCTTTCTGGACGATATCCGGATTTCCACCACAGTCATGCGTGACGGCAAACCTGTGATCAATACGCCGCTTAATAACCCGGTGATTTACGAAAAAGTCATCAAAGCGGGGGAGCAGACCGTCACCCGCAACATCATCTCCGGCCAGGAGTACGATACCGTCTACTGGCCGTGGCAGGACATGACGGGCAAAAACGCCGGAATCCTCTTTGTGGGACTGTCCCGCGCGGCTATTGCCGCATCCCAGCAGCGAGTTATCATATCCTTCACCCTGGCTGCCATAACGCTCGCGGCCATACTGCTCGGCGCGGGCGTCGTTGTGGCCCGGGCCATCGCCAGACCCCTGCGCGCCGCCACCAGCTATGCCCAGGCTGTGGCCTCCGGCGATTTCAACCGCACGATCACCTCCACATCGCGTGACGAGGTGGGCATCCTGGTCAACGCATTGCAAACCATGTCAAGCCAAATCAAGGAGCGTCTCGGTTTTTCCCGGGGCATCATGCTCGGCATTGCGGAACCCTTCGTGGTGGTCGACGTATCCGGAGCGATCACCTATCTGAACGAGCCATTTCTCGCCTACTGGGATCTGCGCGGCAAGCCGGAGGACTTTTACGGAAAAACCTCCGGCGAACTGCTGCACGGCGTCGCCGGCAGGGAAACCATGCTCGACCAGGTGCTGACGGATAAAAAGGACATGTTGGGCATACCGTTTGCGCGCAACAACGCCGTGGGCAAGAAAAAGTTTATGCGGGTCACAACCTCGCCCTTATGGGATCTGGACAACAACCTGCTCGGCGCCTGCATGCTGATTTCGGACGAAACGGAGATCCACGCGCAGCAAAACAGAATATTGGCCTTGAATGAACGGATAACCGTATCCATCAAGGAAGCGAACGGCATCTCCGAACGCCAGGGCAAGGCCTTCCTCCGTCTGCACGAGCAGCTTGACAAAACCTCCCAGGCCGCACAGTCACAGGACAACGCCGCGGAAGACACGGTGGAGCGCGTGCGGGAAATGAACGACACCCTGACCTCGCTTGCCCACAGAGCCAAGCAGACTACCGAGGACACGCGCGCCACGCGCCGGGAAGCCGAAGACGGCAGCCGCGTGGTCAACGACACTGTGGACTGCATCAGCAAGGTGGCCGACTATGCTGACCGCACCGAAAGAGGCATGCAGGCGCTCGGCGCCCAGGCCGACGGCATCACAAATGTTGTGGAACTCATCAAGGACATCGCCGATCAGACCAACCTGCTGGCCTTGAACGCGGCTATTGAAGCGGCACGGGCCGGCGAAGCCGGGCGCGGATTCGCAGTTGTGGCCGACGAAGTGCGCAAACTCGCGGAAAAGACCATGATCGCCACCGCCGACGTGAACAAATCCATCTCCGCGCTCCAGACCGAAGTCACGCAGAATATATCCCTGACCAATGAAACGATGCAGCTCACGCACGCCGCAAAGGAACTTGCGGGAAAATCCGGGCAGAGCCTGACCCGTATAGTGGACATTGCCGAACACGCCGTGGGCGAAGTGCTGGCCATATCCGAAGCCACGACGGAACAGGCCCGCACGGGCGGCATGATCGCCTCGGCCATGAACGAAATTAAAGACATGGCCCGCCAGTCCGTGAGCAATATGAGCGAGTCCGCAACGTTCGTGTCGGAGCTCGCCAATCTGTCCGAGGAATTGAAAAACCTCGTCGATTCCATGGGTTCGGAACGCCGCCAGGAAGACCGTCTGCCGCTGGAGTTGCCCTACTCGCTGACCTTGGCTGTCCCCGGCGCCGCGCCCAGTGTCTGCCGCCTGCTGGATATAAGCCTGAGCGGTATGCGCCTGGAATTCCAGGCCGGCGGAGGGGGCGCCCTCGCCGCAGAGGACGCCGTGCGCATACAAGCGGACCAGGCGCCGTTGGCCAATATCCTGCGCAACATAAGCGGGCAGATCGCCTGGCGCGACGGCATCCTCTGCGGCATCGCACTCGATACGATGCTCAAAGTGAGCTTTGACGAACTCAGGCAACTCATTGCCAACTTCCAGGGAACGTAAAAAGCGCCGCAAACGCGCCGCTTTGTCAACTGTGGCGGCCGGCAAAAGCCTCCGGGCTGCCGGCCGCCCCTTTGCGCCAACTTGACAGTGCCCCAAAAGGCACTATCGTAAATACTAAATAAGAGATAAAAAAGGAGTTTGAATATGGAGACTATCCATGCTGATCTTGCCGTCAGCGTGACCGAGTTCAAGCGCAATTTCGCAGGCGTTCTCGCTACGGCCAAGGACGCCCCGGTGGCTGTCCTCAATCACAACAGGCCGGAAGCCTATCTGCTTTCCGCAAAACATTACGAGAGCATGCTGAACGCCCTTGAAGATATGGAAGACAAGCGCCTGGCGGCAGATCGACGCACAGGCCCCTTTGTCGCGGTAACGCTTGATGAACTATAGGCTGCGCTTTCACGAACTTGCGCTTGAAGAGTGGCGCAAGCTGGATGCCGTGCTGGGCGAGCAGTTCAAAAAAAAACTTGCAGAGCGACTGCAAGAGCCGCTCATACCTTCCGCCGCGCTCTCAGGCATGCGGGACTGCTACAAGATAAAACTGCGCACGGCGGGTTATCGCCTGGTGTACCGCGTGGAAGATGACATTTTGTATGTGACCGTCATTGCGGTCGGCAAACGCGAACGTCTGAAGGTCTATGCACAAGCGCACAGCAGAATGCCCTCTGCGTAACGCTGCCGCAACAATCACTGCTTTCTGGTATTCCGGCAGGCAGAAGGGCTTTCTCCATGGTCCACATTCTACTCCGTCTTACGCTCTGTTGTTTCACCGTATTCTGCCTCGGCTTCACATTTCACGGCAAGGCGTTCGCCGGCACTGTGACGACAGGCCATTTCACCCTCACATACGGCGAGACAGGCGGGAACGCCATTCTTGATTTTGTGCCCTGGAATATGCTCAACCAAGAAACCCAGGACACTATAGACGATGCAGGCGGCATGCGGCAGTCGTTGGACATAACGCGGGAATTCTCCAGCGACGAAAAACGTGACATCGAACTCGCCATCGCGTATTGGGCCGGGCGTATTGGGAGCGGCACGCCGATCGGCCGGGCGAATATCTATGCCGGATTCGTGGATAACCCGGCCAGCACGGCTTTCAGCTCTTCGCCGCATTTTTACCTGATTGACAGCCTCACAGCAGGCATGTCGCCCAACGGCACCGTGTACGACAAATTTATATTGGGTCGGCCAAGCCCCTATCCACCCGGACTTGCCGACAATATTATCATCTTCAACCGCCCGTATCCCACCGAGCCGACTCGCCAGTTGCTATCCGACGAGGGAAGCTTTGCCACGATGCTTCACGAATTGGGGCACGCCTTGGGGATTATGGGCTGGCATGAGGTCACCAAGCCCGACGGAACCGAAGCACTGTTCGCCGCTGAACAATTTACCGCATGGAACTCTCATCTCCACGATGTTTTCGGCAAACAAGCCACGCCCGACATGGAAATCAAGATGAATGTGACGACCGGCGCACCGGGAGAAAACCAATCCGGCGTCTTCCAAATTTTCGCCCAGGGCGGCAACATTCTCGACTATGCCTACCCTACCTTCCACGGAAACAATGTCGATGCCCTCACCGGCGGCATGGGCATGCCGGTCATGGGCGGCTTTTCCAACAACGGCCCCGCCATGGACGGCGCCAATGCCCTCGGGCACCCCGGCATTATGCACTCGATCATGTCCTACGGCATCATCAGAAACATGGGGTTCACCGAAATGGAACTCGCCGCTTTCCAGGATATGGGCTACGGCATAGACAGATCGCAATTTTTCGGGAAAAGCTATTATTATAACGTCGGCGGCGACAGCCAGGTCAATACGGCCTTCTTCGGCATGGCGGACAGGCCCAATACCTCCATTCTCGGCCTGGGCGCGCATATCATGAGAAATAACCTCACCCTCACCCAGGCGGCGGATATTTACGCGGCCGGCTATGGCGGCGGCGGGGTCCGCATTGACGGAACAAACAACATCCTCGCCATTCCGCAAGGCGTCACCGTGGCCGCCAACGGCATCTTGGGAACAGGCCTTCTTGTCGCCTACGGGAGCGGAAACAGCATATATCTGGACGGCCGGGTGGAAGCCCTCGGCCCCGGCGGCATCGGAGTGCATTGCGGCATTCAGGCCGCCGAGGGGGATGGGGCGATCAGCTCGCATATGCCCGATCTCGACCCGTTTGATGACGATCTCCCCATCCAGAAACGCTATGAATATCTGACGGCACAACGCGACCTGCAAGGCCCTTTGCTGGAAGAACTTGCCATATCCGGGCGCCTGGCCGGGCAGCTTGCCGCCATCAAAATCGAAAATGACGCCCATGTCGCAACGATCGCGATTCAGGGAGAGGCAGTCATTGCAGGAGACATTGTCTCAGAATGGGCGCGCAACTCCTGGGGTGGCGACTATGCCACCATCATCAGCTTCGGGCAAACGGGATCGGGCGGAGCGATGCGCATGGACGGGGACATAATCTGGGGCAGTGACGACATCGGCGCTGAAAATTCTTTGGACATCGAGCAGCGCGGAGGGCATCTCAGTTACAACGGCGCGGCCAATGTTGCCGCATGGCAGATCGATGCGGGGGCCAGCCTCGGGGGTAACAGCGCCATAACACTCGACGGCCCTGATCCCTTTCTCAACGCGGGCCGTATCGCTCCCGGTGACGGCATCGGCGTGATCACCATCAACGGCAACTACGCGCAAAGCGCATCGGGCAACCTGTTTATGGAGTTCACGCCCACGGCAACGGATCGATTCATCGTCAACGGCAACGCAACCATAGACCCCGGAGCGAGCCTGATGCTGCAAGCCCTGCCCGCCTTCTATGCCACAAATTCTCAGCGCGTACTTACGGATGCGGAACTGTTCGACGATACTCTGGAAATAACGGGGTTCACTCCGGCATTGCTGCCTTTGGCTTCACCGACACTGACAGCTTTCTGGACGTATTCGGGAACCAATCCGGTATTTTGCGTCACCCGCGCGGCCGATGCCTACAGTCAATACGCCTCCGGCCCAACCGGATCTTCTGTGGGCAAGGCGTTGGCCGATGTGGCCGCGCATGCCGTGGGCGACATGCACAATCTTTTTGCCGCCATCGATTTTTCACGTTCCGGCGGCGCAGGCGTGCGTTCGGCTCTGCGCCAGCTTGCGCCCACGGCCTACGACAACACCGCCAAAGCTTCCCTGCAGGCGGGGCACGCACTTTCCGGCCTTCTGCTCGAACGGCTTGCGGCTTCCGGCGCAAGCCTTGCCGCGCAAAGCGACCGTGGAGTGTCCGCCGGTTCGGAAGAAGAGGCCAACAGTGCCTTCATACAGCCATTCGGCGGATATTTCGGGCAGAACGCCCAGGGCGACAACCAGGGCTTTGACGCCTCCTTCGCGGGACTCATAGGCGGCATCAATAGGCATTTTGAAAAAGGGCTGGCAGGCATGCATGCGGCAATGCTCCACCGCGAAACCAGCAACCGATCGGATGCCTCCGCGTACAGCCGGGCCAACAGCATACACCTTGGCGTTCACGGCAGCCTGTATCCGGGCGAGGATTTTTTCATCAGCGGACTCGCAAACGCCGGCCTTGAAAACACCCGCATGACCCGCAATGTGGCAATCGACGCCTACCATCGCAAAAGCCACTCCGAATATACGGCGGTCACGGCTCAGAGCGCCGTGCGCGCCGGTTATGCATGGCAGAACGGGAACACGCGCTTCGGCCCGCTGGCGGGTTTGGATTATGCTTTCTACCATCGTCCGCCAGTGGGCGAAACAGGCGGCCAGGCCACCCGCTTGGATCTGGATGCCGCAAATTTCCATTCTCTGCGCTCGGCGGTGGGAGGGCAGGTAAGAACACAGATGCGCCTGGCCGGCAAGCTGACGCTCCAGGCCGGATTGAGCGTCCAATGGATGCATGAGTTGCTGGATACGAGCTATGGCAGCACAGCTTCTTTCCGAGGCCACGGCGGAAGCGCGTTTTCCGTGACCAACCGCACTGACGACCACGATGCCCTGGCCATACACGCTTCTGCTGCGATCGCGTCGTACAGGAACCTGACCTTGAACGCCTATGTGGGCACGGAATTTTTCCGCAAGCGCAGCAACTCGGTTCAGGGCGGCCTCTCGATAGGCTGGAGTTTTTAGCGCATTTTAATTTTGAGATTTTCCCACAAGTGCCCTTAGATTCACATTATCTTCGTAAAAAACCGTACAGGATCAGGGATGCGGTGTACACTGCGTTTCCTGTTTTTTGCCGCTGCATATTGCATAAAAAGTTATAAATAGCTATAATTATGCCGTGAACGTGATCAACTGGACCAAGAAAGCCAGAAAGCAGCTTGTCCCTATGCCCCGGCACGATGTTGACCGCATCATTACGGCGGTGGAGTCGTTGCTGCACTGGCCGAATGCGCCGGGTATCAGGGCGCTCGCCAACCGGGATGGCTACAGGCTCCGCGTGGGGCGCTATCGCATCCTGTTCTCGGTGACGCCGAGTGGCGCAGTGACCGTGATACTCATAGAGGAGGTCAAAAAACGCGATGAACACACCTACTAACCATCAAATACTGACACATAACGGCAAACCCGCCTATGCCGTGGTTCCCTATGCCGAATATCTGCAACTCATGGAACACGCGGACGGCCGCCCGGATGAGGAGGTAACATTGCCGCATGAGGTGGTCAAAATGTCCACCGTCGGCGGGATGTCGCTTATCCGGGCATGGCGTGAGCATTTGGGGCTGACGCAGGAAGAAATCGCGCGGCGCATGGGCATAATGCAACCCTCCTACGCCAAAATTGAAGGTGGAAAGACAAGGCCCCGCATGGCCACATGCAAACGTCTGGCGGCGGCTATGGGTGTTGCGTGGGAACAACTGACGGAATAGAAGGCATCTCATAATGAATCTGACAGTTCATTGTGAGATGCCTTGGAATGCAGACCGCTGTCTGAAGGTTTTGATCAATGACTGGCTGCTTATCCCTCCGGGTCGCTGTCCGGGGCAGGCGTTGTGCCGGCCGGGGCGCTGCCGACGGCAGCAGTGGTCGTTGCAGTGACCCGTTCAATGGATTCGCCGTTTTCATCCCTGGGCGCCATAGCTTCAGCGGCCTTTTCTTCGATACTGCTCTTGATGCCGGCAAACACTCCCTCATTGGATTCCGTATGCGGACTCAAATCGACCCGAGAAAGACGTCCGACATCTGTTTGCCCGCCTCAAGGGCGCAACGCGTTCTTTCCCTGAATTGTTCATCCGTGAGATGCTTTTCATGGGTGCCTTCAATCAGTTCAATATCAGGATACTTTTGGCGGATCACCTTGATGTAGGTTTTGATGAACGGGCAGAAAGACAGCATGCAGTTGGCGAAGTGGAGTTTGACTGTGCCCAGTTTTGCCAGTGATGCCACCTTCCGCAAAATCTTTTCGGGATAGACTCTGGTAGGGCATCCGGCGCAGCTTACCAGACCCACGAGCCGCAGTTCCTGATCCGCGGGGTATCTGTGAAAGCTGCCCGAGCGCAGGTTGAAATCCTTGAAGCAGCCAATGGCGCAGCAATCCATTTCCTGGGTTGCGCTTGAACAGGCGATTATGCCTATTTTTATGGATTTTTTATGTTGTTGACTCATGCTTGCCGTTCTCCTTTCTGTTGATGGCGCATCCAAAGAACCCGGACTCTCTCGCCCTGTTGTTCAAAACATGCCGCCGCTGCCGCCAATCCGGCAGGCATCGGTCGAGGATGGCCCGGAAACGATCTGTATGGCCGTGTTCCAGCAAGTGCGCCAGTTCATGCACCAGAACGTACTCCAGGCACTCCGGCGTCCGCCGGACAAGCTCGGCGCTGATCCATATCCGGCCGGCCCGCGGATTGCAGCTTCCCCACCGGGTTTTCATATTCCGGATGCGCAATTCCGGCACGGCAACGCCCAGGGTCCGGCTCCAATGCGCGACCAAACAACGCATGCGCTCCATAAGCAATGCGCGGCATGCCCGGCTCAAGGCGCGGACGCAGCAGGCCGGGTCCGCAGGGTCCGGCACGCACAGCCGCAGCGTGTCGCCGGCCAGTTCCGCATGGAAACGTCCCGGCACGATCCGCAGCACGCAGCCGCGCCCCCATAAAAAGATGCCGGCGCCGTCCGCCGGGACGGCCGGCGCGGCGGGCGCAGGGAAAGCCAACATGCGTTCCCGGTGCCGCCTGATCCAATCCTGCCTGGACAGGACAAAGCGCAGCACCTCCTCCCGGCTTGCGCGCCAGGGCACGGAAAGGCGCACTGCGGCCAGCGGCGGGCAAACCCGCAGGCGCAACGAGCGGATCGCCTTGCGGGTCACTTCGATTTCCACTCCATCCACCTGTATCGCGCGCATGCGATCAACCGCCTCGTGTGCCTGGAACAGCATCATTTCCCATGGCAAAGCGCTCCCAAATTCCGTGCATCCCACAGGGGCGACGCGCCGTCAAGCACTGCCGCGCTTGTATTAAGCATTGAACTCTTGCCGCGGACGCGCTATGTTCCTTGCGCACCCTTTTTGCCCGAGGTAGCAAGCAATGAACATCCGTATCGTCATTTCCGTTCTGTTGTTGGGCGCTCTGAGCGGATGCGTGCAGCAGGGCGAATTCTCCGCGTTGCAAAATCGCGTCAACCAGCAGGAACAGATCATCAAGCAGTTGAACAGCCAGTTGTCCGGCGTTCAGCCGGCCCAAGCCGACACCTGGGCCCAAGTGCAGTCCCTGCGTCAGGAAATGGCCGCTCTCAAAGGCCAGATCGACAACCTGAACTATGCCACCAGCAGCACCGGAGGGGTCACGGGTCTGGCCGAACGCGTTACCCGCCACGAGGCTGCCTTGCGCTTTCTGGAAACCCAGCTCGCGCTCAACTTGAATCTGGGCAGCTCCACGCAGGATGCGGCTTTTGCGAGCGCCCTGCCGCAAGTTCAGCCCGAAACGGCAACGACCCCGGTTTCTCAATCGGCCCAGGCCGCGGCGCCGCCGACCGCAAACACGGATACAGACGTGGCCAAAGCCCTGTACGACTCGGGGTACAAAGCCTTCACCGACGGCAAGCACAACGAATCGTTGCAGGCCTTCACCGACTTCACCAAGACCTATCCCAAGCATTCTCTGATCAGCAACGCCTGGTTCTGGAAGGCGGAGAGCAACTTCGCCCTCAAAAATTACGCCAACGCGGCTCTTGACTACGAAAAGGTGATCAAGGAATATCCGGCCAGCCAAAAAGTGCCTTCGGCCTATCTCAAACAGGCCATGTGCTTTTCCAACAACAAGCAAAAGGATGTGGCGCGCTACCGCCTGGAAGATCTGATCAAAAAATTCCCCACCGCGCCCGAGGCGGCCCGCGCCAAAAAAATGCTTACGGAACTGAAATAAGACCATGCAGCTTGATACGACGATTGATCAGGGCATGATCCGATCGTTCACTGCCATAAACCACGTGCGAGATGCCGCCATGTCCAACCCGCAAGACGATCTGATGCGCCGGATCATGTCCGAAGTGACGGACAAGCTGACAACGGATCTGCGTTCCGTGCTGGCCGAAACCATCGAACGCCAGATTTCCACGGCTCTGACACATTCGCTTCTGGAAAGCGAATTCTATCGCCGCATCAGCAACGACATGCGCAACGGCCTCAAACACATTTACAAGGAGATCAACGCCGCGTCCAAATCCGGGGCTGAAACGGGAGAAACGCCGATCCTGAACAAAGAACAGGCGGACAAGCTGTTCCACGAAGCCTCGGAACAACTGGGCGCTGTCCTGACGCAGACGGAAAAAGCCACGGAAGACATTATGGAAGTAGTGGAACGCCACATGGAAGTCCAAAGCCGCACGGCCACAATTCTGGCGAAATCTGAAAACGGCGGCCTCGCGCCGGAAGATTTCGAATGGCTGCGCCGGACCAACGAGCAAAGTGGGGCTGATCTGAACACCGTGCTCATGACGCTCAGCTTCCAGGATCTGACCGGCCAGCGGATCAAACGGGCGGTCAAGGCCTTGCAGGAAATCGAATCCACCGTGGTGGAACTCTACCTGTCCACCGGCCTGCTCATCCAGGCCTATGAAGAAACGCCGGACAAGGACCTGGACCAGATCGAACAGGAAACCCGGCAGACTGTGGACAATCTCAAGTCTCCGCCCGTTGTGGGATCTGAACTCAAGGGGCCGAATTCCGATGTGACGCAGGGCAATATCGACGCGCTGCTGGCCCAACTCGGCATGGATTGAGATCGAACGGATTACGGCTCGGCAGGCGCAGATTCCCATGCACCATACTATGGACCCATAGCTCAGTTGGTAGAGCCCCCGGCTCATAACCGGTTTGTCCAAGGTTCGAATCCTTGTGGGTCCACCAAATACCCTTTAACTGCCTCCTTCAAAAATCCCATTATCAAATCAAAAAAAGGAATAAGAAGAATGCAAAAAATCAAAGTATTACTTTGTGTCGCCATGGTCGCTTTACTCGCTGGTTGTGCCACAAGCCGAAGCGTACTTGAGATCATGCCCTCCAGTGTTCCGGAAAATACACAAACCGCAGCCACCGCCAATGGGAAAGCAGTCTATATCGATACCGTTCGAGACAGCCGGTCATTCCAAGAAAATCCGCCATCTCCCAGCATTCCGTCCCTTGATCCCAGCGAAGCATCGTCTGATGCGATTAAATTACGAGCCATTGGGCGAAAAAGAAACACTTGGGGTAAGGCACTGGGGGATATCTTGCTGGCGGACGGAACCACGGTCGAATCGTTGATTGCCTCCGCCATCAACCGTGCTTTTTCCGAAAATGGCTATCAAGTACTGGACAATTCAAGCAAGGTTACTCCGGGCGTCTATGTCGTTGATGCCGACATCAGCCAATTCTGGGCTTGGATGAACCCCGGTTTTTGGGCAATAACTCTTAGCGCCGAAATATCAACCAACCTAAGCATTAAGGTAGATGCAAAAAACGAGCAATTAGTAGTTCAGAGTGAGTCATCGGATCATTTTCAAACTGGGATGGAAAGCAACTACATCCAGGTGGTGACAGACGCACTGAACCTGTACGTTGAAAAATTGAAAAGCAAATTGAAGTCTTTAGAATAGATATAGGGAAAGGACAAATTTATGGCACAATACCGTTGCGAGGCTTGCTCGATACGGGCAAAATATGACAGTGCGCCTAAATCATTGATTGGCAGGCTTTGGAGGTGGCATATAAAATTCTGCCCTGGCTGGAAAAAATACATAAATTCATTGGATAATGAGAAAAAAAAGATGCTACAAGGAAAGTACGAACTGAAATGAGCGTGACCCTTGCCTATGGGACAGCGAGAGGAAATGACAGTATCTTGGGAATTATATCCTTAACAGCGCAAATACAATGTTCATAACGAAATCAACATATTACATTGCGCGGCAAAGTCCGTTAGCTTTCTAGTGCTGCGTCCCGAAAGTAAGTAAGCTATATTGTCTCCCAACACGGGAGGCAATATGCCGGTTTGGGTTCGTATAAAACTTTCTGATGAAGACAAGGCTATGCTCAGTATGTGGACGAGTTCCGGCAAAACGGAACAGCGCTTGGCAAAACGGGCTACCGTAATTTTGCTCAGCAATGAAGGCGTGCCATTGTCGGAAATCTCCGCGCGGACGGGGCTGACCCGTAAGGTTTGCAGCAAATGGCGCAAGCGTTTTGCCGAGCTTGGAATACCCGGTCTTTCCGATATGCCCGGCAGGGGAAGACCCAAGGTTTACGATGCGGAAAGCCGGGTTGATGTTTTGGCTCTGGCTTGCACGACTCCTGTGGACGGTTCTGCCAGATGGAGTGTGCGCAAGCTGGCGGAGGTTGCGGGGCCGAGCAAGTCCACCGTGCATGCCATTTTGTCGGCGGGCAAACTCAAACCGCACAAGACCCGGTATTGGTGCGGAAAAAGCCCTGACCCTGAATTTTCGGAAAAGCGGGCATCCATAGTCGGCCTTTATTTGTCGCCCCCTGAGAATGCCTTGGTTTTGTGTGTTGACGAGAAGTCTCAGCTTCAGGCGCTGGACAGGACACAGCCGCTGCTGCCGATGCGTCCAGATGATCCGGCCCGACTGACGGCGACTTACAAGCGCAATGGAACGACCTGCTTGCTCGCGGCGCTGGCCGTGCATCAGGGAGAGGTGACCGCCAAATGCGTTGACAGCGCCAACAGCCAAGAGTTTCTGAGGTTTCTCAAGCAGCTTTACCGGCAGTATCCCGGCAAGGATCTGCACATTATCGTGGACAACCTGGCCACGCATAAGCAGACTGTGAAAACTTGGGTGGCAAGCAAGAAACGGGTTTATATGCATTTCACGCCAACCTATGCTTCTTGGTTGAACCAGATAGAAATATGGTTCAACATCTTCACTCGCGATGTGATTCGCGGTGGAATCTGGCCCAGCAAGCAGGCGCTCGTGAGCCAAATCATGGAATACGTCAGAAACTACAACAAGCTGTGGGCAAAACCATTCCGCTGGACATACACAGGAGAACCACTGACCGCTTAAACACGTATTTATTTTTAGGACGTAACACTAGAACCATGGATATTCATTTCAATCAACCTTAGCAGGAGGGCTATGTAGATTTAATAATTCAATATGTTATGTATCGTATTGGCTAGTGGCAGACCTTTTGAGCAGGGTAGCAATAGGGTAATAAAAAGTAAAAGGTACTCATGAATCTCTCCATAAGTACCTGATTTTTCTGGTTGCGGAGACAGGATTTGAACCTGTGACCTTCGGGTTATGAGCCCGACGAGCTACCGTGCTGCTCCACTCCGCGTCGCCTGGCAGAAGCTAAGAGGCTTCCGGTTGCGTGTCAACAAGTATTTACTTGCCGGCGCAAATTGCTTAGACACAGCCCATGAGCACGCCAAATTTCCTGTCCGTCGTGGCGCCTGTGTTGAACGAACAGGACAACATCGTTCCCCTGTTCAACGAATTGCGCGCGTATCTCACGCCCTTGGGACGGGACTGGGAAGTGTTGTTCGTGGATGACGGCAGCACCGACGCCAGCCTGGATCGCATCCGGCATCTGGCTGCCGGGCATCCCCAGGTTTGCTATCTCGCCTTCGCCGCCAACCGGGGCCAGTCCGCCGCCTTTGCCGCCGGCTTCCAGGCCGCGCGGGGCGACATCATCATCACCATCGACGCCGATCTCCAGAACGATCCCGCCGACATTCCGGCCATGCTCCGCCGCTTTGACGAAGGGTACGACATGGTCATCGGCTGGCGGGGCAGCCGGCAGGATACTTGGGCAAAGCGCCTGGCTTCGCGCCTGGCCAATGCCGCGCGCAATGTTCTGACCGGCGAGCGCGTGCGCGACACAGGCTGCTCCCTCAAGGTGATGCGGGCCGTTATGGCCCGCCGTATCCCCATGTTTGGGGGCATGCACCGCTTTTTGCCCACGCTCATGCGGCTGGAGGGCGCTGCCATCGCGCAGATGAAAGTTCGCCATCGCCCGCGTCTCTGCGGCGTATCCAAGTACTCCGCTTTTGGCCGGCTCAGCACGACCGTATTCGACCTGTTGGCTGTCATGTGGATGCAGCGCCGCTGGCTCCGCTACACGATCACGGAACGCCGTCCGCCGGAGGGAGCGTGACCGTTGCGGCTTGGCCCGTGTGGACTGGCGCCGTCATCCTTGGCGCCGCCATCCAGGCCTTGTCCTTCGTTGCCGTCCTGCGCCGGCTGCGCCTGCGCTCCTGGCTGATTGCCGTGGGCGGGGCGCTGGTTTTGCTTGCGGCTTATCAGGAACAGGACCACCAGACGCTTGTCTGCCAGCTTGCGGCCTGGGTCTGGCTGTGGCGCGGCGTGGTCCGGAGCCGGGCATGAAGATCTCCCGATCCCGGTTGCTGAAAGGCGTATTGGTGTTTGTCTTTCTGGCCCTGTTCCTGATCCTGCTGCGCCTGATCGATCCGGGCGCCGACAGCCTGACCCGTTTTGTCGATGAACACATCCGCAGTCGCGGGTTCCGGGGCGGCCTGCTGTTCGTGTTCCTGGCCGGCGGCCTGGCCTGCTTCGGCCTGCCGCGCCAGGTGATCAGCTTTTTGGGCGGCTATGCTTTCGGTATGATTTTCGGCACGATCTGGGCTACAATCAGCACGACCCTCGGCTGCGCACTCAGTTTTCTGTATGCCCGCTTTGTGGGTCGGAGCAGCGTGGAGCGCCGTTTCGGCAAACAGGTCGCACGGATCAACGATTTGGTGCGCGAAACGCCCTTCGCCATGGTCGTCTGCATCCGCCTGCTGCCCATGGGCAACAATCTGCTGACCTGCCTGCTCGGCGGCGTCAGCCGCATCCCCGCCGGGCCGTTCATCGCCGGTTCCTGTTGCGGCTACATCCCGCAAAATTTGATTTTCGCCCTGCTGGGCAGCGGTATCCGGGTCGATCCCTTCTGGCGCACGGCGCTGAGCGCCGTGTTGTTCGCGGCATCCAGCCTGATCGGCTGGTGGATTTACCGGCGCTTCCGCCTGAACCGCATCGTTGACGCCGCAGAGTAGTAGTCCTCTCAAGCTGATTCGGGCAATGCAGCCGCATCGGGCGGGCAGCGCGCAAGAATCCAATCCGCCGCCGCCGCCAAATCATCCACCACGGCGTCGGCCTTGTTTCCGGCCCGGGCTTCCGCATCGCGTCCGTGGCCGGTGCGCACCAGGAGCGTGCGCGCGCCGACATTGCGGCCGAGATCCACATCCGCCTCCTTGTCGCCGACGATACAGGCCCGTTCCGGCCGGACACCGAGCGAGCGTGCCGCCTGCCCGAACAGGCCGGGCAGGGGTTTGCGGCAGTCGCAACCTTCTTCCGGGGCGTGGGGGCAGAAGAATATGCCGTCCAGGTGGATGTCGTGCCGGGCCAACAGGACCGCGAGGCGTTCATGCACCCGGTGCATGGCGTCGAGATCGAACAGGCCGCGGCCGATGCCGGATTGATTGGTCACAATTGCCAGGCGGTATCCGGCTTGCGCCAGTCGGCCCAAGCCGGCGACGGCGCCGGGCAGCAGGGTCACGCCATCCGGGTCCGCCAGGTAGTGACGGTCTTCAATGATCGTGCCGTCACGGTCCAGCAGAACATACCAGGGAGCGGTCATCGCCGGGCCGGCTTTTGGGGAGGAACGGATCGGATCGCTTCGGCCAGGATATTGCCGAATTGAGCCAGGAGTTCGCCATGCGCGCGGACCAGGCCGTCGATGTCCGTTGCGGCCTGAATGCCGGCCAGAAAATAGCCTTCCCGCAGAACGTCGCCTTGGGGGGTATACAGACCCCAATCCGCATCCAGCACGACCTCGGCGCCGGGAGCGCCGTCAAAACGGTTGACGTTCACGCCGATGCGTTGATCCGGAGGATTGGCCGCGCGCAGGGGCTGGGCTATGCCGCCTGTGTCGGCGAGTTGGGCGGATATGGCGCCGACCAGCAGTCTGGCGATGCCTTCGGCCATGTCTTCGCCCCAGCGGTCGTAGTCAGCCAGCCTGACATCCGTGGCATTGCCCTGGCGGATGAAGATCTGCTGGCGATTCAGATACGCGGGCAGGCTGATCGGACCGATGCCCACGCGCGGGCCGGTGATCGCGCGCGTGCCGGCGGCCTGCCCGCTGCCGTGGGGCAGAGCCAGGACGTAGTAGCGCGTTTCCGGACTGCGCTGGACAATACAGCCGGCCAGGGGCAAGACCAGCAGTCCGGCCAGCAGGCAGGCGATCCGGAAGAGAGCGGAAGGTCTCATTTGAGATCAGCTCCTTTCCCCAGCAACAGGGATTCGGGATTGCGCTCAAGCGTGCCGGCCAGGCTGCGCACCGCTCTGGCCGTTTCGCCGATTTCGCGTACGGCGCGGGTGAATTCGATCACAGTGACCGTATTGGGTCCCACAACGCCGCGCACGCTTTCCAGACCGCGCTCAAGCTGCACGGCCAGAGTGGCGTACGTGTCCATCAGGCGGCGGGCGTGTTCCAGCGTATCCGGGATCTGCTTGTCCGTCATGCCGGCCCCCAGCGAGACGGCCAGATGGTTGAACGATTGCAAGGCCGTGTTCATGGCGTTCAGGACGGAGCGCGTTTCAGCCAGGGCGGCCTCAAGATTCGCGGGTAGGTTTTTGACTGCCGGATTGTCCAGAATCGCATCGATTTTTGAAGTAATATCAACGAAATCATGGACAAGTTTGTCAAAGGGCAATTCCGAAATGTGCTGCCAGATCGTATCGAACTGGGATGGCACGGTCGGGATCACCGGCAACGCGTCATACTCGGGTATGGGCATGAATGCGTTGCGCCGGCGCGTGTCGGGGAAGACGTCCAACTCGATCAGCAACTGCCCGGTCAGCAGACTCTGATTGTTCAGGCTGCCGCACAGACCCTGCTGCACCATTTTGTGCACATACGCCGTATCCGCGTTTGCGGGAGAGGAGACCGGCCCGGTATGCCGGAGGTCTTTCATCACGGTCGCGTCAAGTTCCACATAGACCGGGATGAGAAGCTCCATGGTGGCCACGTCGCCGGACATGCGGATGGCGGATACGCGCCCGACGCGCACGCCGCGGAACACGACCGGAGAACCGGTCGACAGACCCTTGAGCGAAGATTCAAAAAACATGACAAAGCGCAGAGGTGTGGCAAACAAGCGGCCCGAGCCGATGACGGTCACGGCGATCAGCACGAGCGCCAACGCGCCGAGCACGAACGCGCCGATCCGGACTTTGCTGGCTTTTTCGCTCATGATGGTGTGCCGCCTTGTCCTGGCTCAGGGCTTTTGCCCCGGTTGAGAAAACGTCCGATTTCGGGATGGGGCGGATTCTGGCGCAGAATTCGGGGATTGCCCCGCGCCAGGATGGTCCGGCTCGCATTGTCCAGAAAAATGCTGTTGTTGCCAATAGCCAAAATGCTTTCCAACTCGTGAGTAACCAGAACCACGGTCATGCCCAGGTTCTCCTTGAGTTGCAGGATGAGTTCGTCCAGCAAGGCGGCGCTGATCGGGTCCAGGCCGGCCGAAGGTTCGTCGAAAAACACGATTTCCGGGTCCAGGGCCAAAGCCCTGGCTAGGCCAGCGCGCTTGCGCATGCCGCCGCTGATTTCGGACGGGTAAAAATCTTCAAAGCCGGCCAGGCCCACGAGAGAGAGCTTGAGCGCGGCCTGATCCCGGATTTCCGCCGGCGTCAGGCTGGTATGGCGTTCCAGCGGCATGGCCACGTTTTCGGCCAGAGTCATGGAACTCCACAGGGCGCCGTTCTGAAACAAAAGGCCCATCCGTTCCAGGTGACGGAGGCGCTTCTCTTCGGGACTGTTCCAGAAATCCATGTCGCCGTAAAACACCTGCCCGGCGAGCGGGGGCAGCAGGCCGACCAGGGCGCGCAACAGCGTGCTCTTGCCGCAGCCGCTTGGCCCCATGATGACGAACACGTCCTGGCGGTTGACGGTAAAGGTCAGGTCGCATTGCACGGTAAAAGAATCGTAACCGATGTTCAGGCCGCGCACGTCAATGACGGACTGCGTGCTGTCCGGGGCGGGCGCGCAGCGCGCGTTCACGGTCTTCATATGCGCACCGCGTTGAACAGCATTGTCAGCACGGCCGTGACCAGGACCATGAAAACAATGGCATTGACCACAGCGGCCGTGGTGGCCGCGCCCACGCCCTCGGTGCTGCGGTTGCAGCGCAGGCCCTGGTAGCACCCGGCTACGGCCACGACGAGTCCGAAGGCAAAACCATGCGTCATTCCCACGAACAGATGCGCATATTTGAGCGACTGCCGGGTATAGGTCAGGTATTCGAGCGGATCGACGCTCAGGACCAGGGACCCCACGATAAAGCCGCCGAGTATGCCCATGAAGTCGGCGTAGAGCACGAGCAGGGGCGTCATGGTGGCCAGAGCGATGATCCGGGGCAGGATGAGGTAGTCGACGGGCGGAACCCCCAGGCTGACGAGGGCATCCACTTCCTCGTCGGTCTGCATGGAGCCGATGATGGCCGCGTATGAGGCCCCGGTGCGGCCGGCCAGAACAACACCGGTCATGACCGCGCCCATGATGCGGGTCATGCCGATGGTCACCAGGCTGGCCACATAGATTTCCGCCCCGAACAGGCGCAGTTGCACAACCCCGACAAAAGCCAGGATAAGTCCGACCAGCAGACTGGTGAGCGCCACAATGGGCAACGCGCCGGCGCCGGCTTCCTGCACGCAGACCCAGACCTCTTTGGCGCCGCAGATCGCCCGGCCGCGGAGCAGGCGGCTGAAGCTCACGGCGATTTCGCCGATAAAGCCGATCACGTCCAGGGATTTGCCCGGCAAGCTATGGACGGTGTCGCCGATCCATTCGAGCAGGCCCGGCGTGGAGCGCGTCCTGGCTGTGGCGCGGGGAGGGACGGTCAGGGCCAGATCGATCAGATTGCACACCCCTTGGGGCAGGCTGGCGTTACGGTGAACAGGCAGCTTGCGGCTTGCGGCGCGCCTGGTCAGGCTGGTGAGCGCAGCCACCAGGCTGGTATCCCAGTGTCCGAGATCGCGCGCTGCGAATTCCAGGCTCCGAGCCTGGGGCAGTCCGAGGAGATCAAGAGCCTGGGTGATATCCGGCGGATGCAGATGCACACGCCAGTCGCCCCCCACGCACACGGCCACCGCGCCGGCGTCCGTGATCCGGGCGTCAAGGACAGGGCGCGTGTTCCGGATGGGGGCGGGAACGTCGATCATGACGGCGTGCGGCTGACCATGACCTTGGCGGGACGGAGCAGGCGATCCTTCAGCTTGTACCCGTGCTGCATCAGGCAGGCAATGTGCAGCGGAGGCAGATCGCCGCATTCCTCTTCGCCCAGGGCTTCGTGCAGTTCGGGGTCAAAGGCTTCGCCCTGTTCGCCGACCGGGTGGAGTCCGTGCGGCTTCAGGGCGTCCAGCAGCAATTTGCGCGTCATGATGACGCCTTGCAACAGGGTGGAATTTTTGTCCTGGGCGTACTGGATGGCCAGATCCAGGCTGTCCAGCGTCGGCAGCAAATCCGCGAGCACGGCTTCACCGGCGTATTTTTCTTTTTCTTCAGCCTCACGCTGCAGGCGGCGTTTGAAATTTTCCATTTCCGCCAGGCCGCGCAGGTGCAGATCGTCCGCCTCGGCCCTGGTGGGGCAGGTGGGGCATATGCTTTCCCGGCACAGGGATTCGAGATTATCCAGCATGACCGGTTCGGCTGCGGGCGGCTTTTGCTGTGCGGCATGATCAGGTTTTGTCCAGGCCGGAGTGTCGCTGAACAGGTCGTTGCTCATGTTGGCGTACGGATTTTTCATGAAGCCATTCTCCTGGGGAATGCCGATGCGGCTTGCCGGGGCGGATTCGTTCCGGGGCGTGCAACAAGCCGGCAGTTGTTACTATATAAGCTGTTTTGCCGTGGAAGCAAGAGCGGCGCTTCAGCTCGCCGCGGCGGATTGCGAAGACGAAGCGTCGGCATGAAGCCAGCATTGCACCGTATGCCCCGGAACGGGTTGGCGCAGGGGGGGCTGTTGCGTACAGACGGACATGGCCCGGCCGCAGCGCGGGGCGAAGGCGCAGCCGGGCGGCAGGGCGCCGGGCGCGGGCACAACGCCGGGGATGGTCGCAAGACGCGTGCTTTTGGCCGCGCGGCGCGTGGGCACGGCGCCCATCAGGCCCACGGTATAGGGATGCAGCGGTGCGGCGAACAAGCGCGCCACCGGAGCCTGTTCGACGATTTCGCCCGCGTACATCACGCCCACGGTATCGGCGGCTTCGGCTACCACGCTGAGGTCGTGGGTGATCAGTATGAGGCCCATGCCTCTGGCGCTGGTCCGCTCATGCAGGAGAGCCAGAATCTGGCCTTGGATGGTCACATCGAGCGCCGTGGTGGGTTCGTCCGCCAGCAGCAGACCGGGATTGCAGATGAGGGCCATGGCGATCATGGCCCTCTGGCGCATGCCGCCGGACAACTGGTGAGGGTAATCGCGCAGCCGCTCTGCGGCTGCGGGCATGCCTACTTCGCGCAATGCCCGGAGAGCCTGTTCCCGTGCCTGATCGCGCGTTGCGCCGTAGTGCTCGATGAGCGGCTCGGCGATCTGATCGCCGAGCCGCAGCACGGGGTTGAGTGAAGTCATGGGTTCCTGAAAGATCATGGCGCATTGCCGACCGCGCACCCGGCGCATGGCTTCTTCGGGCAGGGTGGTCAGTTCGGCGCCGTCCAGGACGATCCGGCCGCTGACGCGGCTGCCGGGCGGCGTCAGGCGCAAGAGAGACAGCGCGGTCATGCTTTTGCCGCAGCCCGATTCGCCCACCAGGCACAAGGTTTCGCCCTTGTGCAGGGTAAAGCCGATGTTTCGGACGACATCCACCCCACCCGTATCGGTATCAAAGCGGACAGCCAGGTCTTCCACAATCAGGGCCGGAGTTGGGGGCGGAGCGCCGTTCGCGGCGCGGGCGGCGTGAGCGGTCATGGGGTTTTTTACCGCAGGGGGCTGCGTCTGTAAAGAACGAGAGCCTTGGCGCTGTCCGGCCCGGTTGACAAGCCCACTGGAATCAGGCTCAACTGTCCTCAGAGCATCGGGAGGCTTGGATGACAGCGGAAATTTTGAGCGGCACGGCCATGCGCGCAGCGATTCTGGACGAATTGCGCCAGGAAGTGGCCGCTATGCGTGAACGCCACGGCAAAACGCCGGGGCTGGCGACCATTCTGGTGGGCGAGAACCCGGCAGCGGTGAGTTATGTGACGCTCAAGGTGCGCACGGCGCAAGATCTCGGCTTTCACGAAATTCAGGACACCCGGCCCGAAACCATCGGTGAAGCGGATTTGCTGGCGCTCATTGCCCGTTACAATGCCGATCCGGACATTCACGGCATCCTGGTGCAACTGCCGCTGCCCGGCCATATTGACGCAGAGCGCGTCATGCAGGCCATTGATCCGGACAAGGACGTGGACGGCTTCCATCCGCTCAATTTGGGCCGCCTGGTTTTGCACCAAGCCCTGTTTCCGCCCTGCACGCCCGCCGGCATTCAGGAAATGCTGCTTCGGGCCAATGTGCCGCTGGCCGGGGCCGAAGTGGTCGTTGTCGGCCGTTCAAACATTGTGGGGCGGCCGCTGTCCATCATGCTGGGACAAAAGGGCCGGGGCGCGGACGCCACCGTGACCCTGGTCCACAGCCGCAGCCTTGATGTGGCCGCGCACTGCCGCCGGGCCGATATCCTTGTGGTTGCGGCCGGCGTGCCGCATCTTGTGAAAGCGGCATGGATCAAACCCGGCGCCACGGTCATTGATGTGGGCGTGAACCGGATCGGGGTCAATGCGGCCACGGGCAAGGCTATTCTGAGCGGGGACGTGGATTTTGAGAAGATCCGGCAGGTGGCCGGCCGCATCACCCCCGTGCCCGGCGGGGTGGGTCCCATGACCATTGCCCTGCTCATGCGCAATACCGTGCGCGCGGCCTGGAGGCACTTGGCGATGGCAGGGTGAAGTTGCCCCGGCGATGCTGTCGCAGCATTGTATACCTGTCTGAAAATGCTTTATATCCCTGTTTCCGCTTTGCGCCCCGCGTCTTCCGGCCTCTCGGGCAATACATAGTGCCGCAGTTGTTGGAGGACCTGCGCAAAATCCAATGGCTTCCCGATGTGACCGTCCATACCGGCTTCAAGGCTTTTTTCGATATCTTCCCGAAAAACATTTGCGGTCATGGCAATAATCGGGATTGTTCCGGCTTTCGGGATGTTGAGCGCCCTGATGCATCGCGTCGCCTCATAGCCATCCATTTCGGGCATCTGCACGTCCATGAAAATCAGCTTGTATTTCTCCGGCGCTTCACTGAACATGCGGACCGCCTCTACGCCGTTCTCCGCAAAATCTATTTCCAGAAGCGTCGGTTCCAGCAAAGCTTTCACGATCTCACGGTTTATTTCCACATCCTCCGCCAGCAGAATGTATTGCCCCGCAAAGATGCCTGTGGTATCCGGCGGGTTTTGTTGCGGATCACTCCCAGGGTACTCGCCGGGCATATCCTGACCGCCGCCTGCCGTCATGATGCGGGCACCCGGAGCAGACAAGCCGCGTTCTTTCTCCTCGCCCCGCGCGGCTTGAATTGTAAAGGCAAAGGTAGATCCCCTGTCAATTTCGGATTCAACCCAGATTTGTCCGCCCATCATCTCCACGATGTTCTTGGAAATCGAAAGCCCCAAGCCTGTGCCGCCGAATTTGCGCACCGTGCTTGACTCGGCCTGCTGGAATGCCTGAAACAGACGGGATTGCTGCTCGGGACTCAGTCCGATCCCCGTGTCGGTCACTTTAATCAGCAATGTGCAGATGCCGTCTTTTTCTTCCGAAAAGCGGGCGTCAATACGTATTGAACCCGTCTGGGGCGTGAACTTTACCGCGTTTCCCACGAGATTCGTTATGACCTGGGCCAAGCGCTGCTCGTCCCCGATCAGGATTCTGGGGATGGCTTCATCGATGGCAACCGTCAGTTGCTGCCGCTTTTCGTCAATGCGGGGAGTGACGACAGTCATAACCCGCTGCAACATTTTTGCAAAACTGAACTCGGTCGGCGAGAGTTCAAACTTGTTGGCTTCAATTTTGGACATGTCCAAAATGTCGTTGATGACGCCAAGCAGGTGCTTTGAGGCGTCTTCGATCTTGGTGAAGCAATAGCGCATCCGTCGCATATCGGTGGCGTTCAGGCCTATGGAGGTCATGCCGATTATGGCGTTCATCGGCGTACGTATTTCATGGCTCATGTTGGCCAGAAAGACGGATTTCGCATGCGACGCCACCTCTGCGGCCTGGGTCTGCAGCTCAAGCGCGTGTGTGCGTTCTCGGACGGTCTTGTCAAGGCTGCGGTTGAGCCTTCTGCTTTGCAGCCAGGAACTTGTGGTAATGAGCAGCATAATGGACAAAATACTGGCGATGACGATGAAATATGATGAAGTCTGTTCATTCACCATGTTCGCATAATCGTATCTTCGATCTGCCCAATAATCCGCGATGACATCATTTTTAGCATAAATGTGCGCTTTGTTCATAATAGAAAACAGAGTGTTTTCATTTCCGTTAAACACAAAATGCCAGTCAAGCGATGTCGGGAAGCGGATATTTATTTTAAGCTCCGACTGTTCACTGGAATTCTGCTGCACGAGCATCATGAAACTGGAACCCATCAACAAATCAATATCGTCCCGTTCCAGCGCGGTCAGGGCATCATGCAGCGTATCATACACAATAAGATTGCTGTTGCCAGGGAACAATTCTTTGTATGCATAAACAAAGGCAGATTGTTTTATAGTTCCAACTTTTGCCCTAGCGACTTGATAGTTTTCCAGATTAGGGCGATCTGATTTTGATAAAAGAACATAATTTGCAGAGGCGTAGGGGCTATCAGACTGCAAAAAGCCTTCCTTGCGTTCTACTGGATAAGGCAATTGAGAAACGAAAGACACGTCCCCCGTTCGCAGCATTGCGAGCATTTCCGCCAGAGAGGCCTTTTCGCTATTTGTGGCCGCAAATGTAATACCCGTCAGTTTGCCTATTTGCGATAGAACATCCATCGCTATACCTTGGAATTCAAGTTCAGACTTATTGTAAAAACAGACTGGGTAATTGTCGCTTTCCATAGCAATCTTCACAGTGCTATTATGCATCGCCAGATTACTCAGGTATGCCTTTTCTTCTTCTGTAAAATGTCTGTATAATTTATATCTATTGTATTCAATATCACATTCACTATAGATGTCAAGTAGTTTATCGATGCCGCCCGCAGCAATGTACTTGTTGATGACAGTTATAATCGGTTGCAAATCACGATTTGCCGTGACCAATGCAACAGGGGTATATGCCAAATTGAAAAAATATTTGGAATGTATAAATTTATATTCATCAAATTCATGATCAAGTATTCCGTCAGAAACAAATGCATCAATTTCACCAGATTGCAGCATATCGGCAGCAGACGTAATATTATTTATATTAACAGTATAAAATTTTAAATAATGATAAAATTTCATCACATGTTGAGCATCTGAAGTATCTCTTAAAAAGCCGATACGGAGACCGTTGACATCATTTTCCGTTATTATAGCGTTATTTCCCTGTACTGTAAAAATTCTTTTAGCACGATGCGCTATCGGATATGTCATACAATAGGAGTGTATGTGCTCCATATTCCAAGTTCCACTGCTTGCAAAGTCGATCACTTTGCTGTTGATGCCGTGCTGTAATGTTTCCAGGTCATGAAATTCCAAGGAAAACTCTATACCGAAAAGGCCCGAAAGGAGTGCGCAAAATTTTGCGGCAAATCCGGCATGCGTCCCGTCCGGTGCAATAAACGCTTCGGGTCCAAGCATCTGGCCATAGGAAAATTTTTTCCGGGATGCTTTCAGGGATTCAATGGCGGCTATTTCTTCCTCGGTCACACCGGGAATGTTTTTATATCTTTTTATGGAATTGACGGAGGAGTTGGATGCCTTGGCTTCGGATAGGGCGCAGGATATGATCGGCATTAAAAAAATCAGAGATAATAATATATTATATAGTATTTTTCGCATAATTGAGTGCATGGCGGCTGGGTGAAAGATGTATAAAAATTGCGGATGTCCGGGTTGCATTGTGAGCGCGGTGATTCCATACCGCGCGAGGATATGCGGCGATTTGCTCACTCTTCGGGAGGCACGGGACTCGGGGTGCAGCCCTTGACCAGAAAGAGGGCAAGGCAGGCGGCGGCCACGCCGACGCCGACACAGTTCGCCACCATGTGGGACAGGCCGAAGCCTATTTTGTCGAAGCACAGGTAGGTGACGGTCACGGCCGTCATGAACGTGGCCGGAATGGTGCAAATCCAGTGGAACTTGGCCCGTTTGGCCAGGTAGACGGCCGCGGCCCAGAGCATGAACATGGCCAGCGTCTGGTTGGCCCACGCGAAATAGCGCCAGATGGTCACGAATTCGACCTGCGAGAGCACGCCGCCGATAGCGAACAGCGGCAGGGCGATCATCAGGCGGGATCTGAACGTCTGTTGGGGCAGTTCAAGCATGTCGGCGATGGTCAGCCGCGCGCTGCGAAACGCCGTGTCGCCCGAAGTGATGGGCAGAACCACCACGCCGAGGATGACAAGAATACCGCCGAAACCGGAGCCGAGCAGGGTATTGCACACCTCATGCACGATCAGGACGGCGTTGCCTGTAGGACCCAGAGCCTTGCGCAGGCCTTCGGCATTCTCGTAAAAAGACAGTCCCATGGTGGCCCAGATCAGAGCGATGACGCCTTCAAGGATCATGGCGCCGTAAAAAATTTTGCGGCCCAGTTTTTCGTTGGCCACGCAACGGGCCATCATGGGCGACTGCGTGGAATGGAAGCCGGAAATCGCGCCGCAGGCGATGGTGATGAACAGCATGGGCCAGATCGGCAGGGAGGTATGGGTGTTGGTTGTGAAATCAAGATTGGGCAGCACATCGTACCCCTTGGTGAACAGCATCAGCGGCAGGGATACGGCCATGAACAGCAGGATGGCCCCGAAAACGGGATAGATGCGCCCGATGATAACGTCAATCGGCATTATGGTGGCCATGAAATAATAGACGAAGATGATGCATACCCAAGTCTTGACGGACAGACCGCTGATCTCGTGCAAAAGGCCTGCGGGACCGGTGACGAACACCACACCGATCAGGATCAGCACCACGATGGAGAAATAGATCATGAACTGGCGGGTGAGGTTGCCCAGATTGGCGCCGACTACGCCTGGAATGGACTTGCCTTTGTAGCGGATGGACATCATGCCGGAGAAATAGTCGTGTACCGCGCCGGCGAAAATGCAGCCGAAAACAATCCAGAGCAAGGCCACAGGGCCGTACAGCGCCCCCAGAATAGGCCCGAACACGGGTCCCAGGCCGGAGATGTTCAACAGTTGGATCAGGAACACTTTCCACAGCGGCATTTCGACGAAGTCCACGCCGTCGCGTGCGGCTTTCGCCGGGGTGATCCGGTTTTCGTCGGGCCGGAAGACCTTCTCCACGATCGCGCCGTAAACGCAATAACCGCCGATCAATAAACCGAGGCAGGCAAAGAAAAACAAGCCGCCACTCATGCCTTTGCTCCTTAACGGATTATAGCGCAGCATCAAGTCCGGGCGCCAGAGTCCACGTTCAGCGCCAGGGCATTGTATGCTTGCGATGCCTTATGCGGCGCTGATTGCGAACGTGCATTGCGCCTGTGCCGGACAGCGGCGAAGCAACAATCCCGTCGGACATGCATTATAGCAGCGCCGCGTTGCGAAATCAACAAGTTGGAGGCCCGCAACTCACCCGAATGGTGATTGTGAGACGGCTCTACATCACCACGCCAATCAGCCACGGCGCGAACTCCAGCGCGCCGTAACCGAATGCCTCGCTCTTGGTGCGCTTGCCGGAGGCGACGTCCAGCACCATGCGGTACAGCTTTTCACCCAGTTCTTCCACTGTGGCGGCGCCTTCGATGATGTCGCCGGCGTTGAAATCCATATCTTCTTGCTGGCGGTTCCAGAGCACGTTGTTGGAGGCGATCTTGATGCTCGGCGAAGGCTTGCCGCCGATGGCCGATCCTCTGCCGGTGGTGAAGCACATCATGTTCGCGCCGCCGGCAAATTGGCCGGTCACGGCCACCGGATCATAGCCTGGCGTATCCATGAACACGAAGCCTCTTTCCCTGACCGGTTCGGCGTATTCGTACACGGCCGTCAGATTGGTGCTGCCGCCCTTGGCAAAAGCGCCCAGCGATTTTTCCAGAATGGTGGTCAGGCCACCCTCTTTGTTGCCGGCGGAAGGGTTGTTGTTCATGGAAGCCTGATTGCGGGCCGTGTATTCTTCCCACCAGCGGATGCGGGCGACGAGCTTTTCGCCGACTTCGCGGCTGACGGCGCGCCGGGTCAGCAGGTGTTCCGCACCGTAAATTTCCGGTGTTTCGGCCAGAATGACCGTGCCGCCCTGGGCCACGATCAGGTCGGAGGCCGCTCCCAGCACAGGATTGGCCGTGATGCCGGAATAGCTGTCCGATCCGCCGCATTCCAGGGCCAGCATGATCTCGGAGGCGGGCACATCCATCCGTTGCACCTTGTCGGCCTCGGGCAGCATTGCATCAATGGCGGCAATGGCGGCAGCCAAGGCTCTGCCGGTGCCGCCGGCATCCTGAATGTTCAGGGTATGCAGAAATTTGCCTTCATTCAGAGCCTGAGCTTCCATCAGGGTGCTGATCAGGTTGGTTTCGCAGCCGAGACCGGCAATGACCACGCCGGCGAAGTTGACGTGACGGGCATAGCCGCCCAATACGCGTTGCAGGGCCTGCAGGCATTCACCCTTGGCGTCCATGGCGCAGCCGAAGGGGTGGGGAAAGGCGATCACGCCGTCGACGTTCGGGTACCGCTCCAAAGCGCCCTGCAAGCGGTAGTGATCGGCGATCATCTGCACCAGCGTGGCCGAGCAGTTCACGGAACTGAGAACGCCGATGTAATTGCGGGTTGCGACGCGGCCGTCCTTGCGGACAATGCCCTTGAAGACGTCTTGCCTGGGCGCTTTCGGGGTGGGGCGCGTATCTTCGCAGAAGGCGTAATCACGCTGAAAGTCGCCCATGACCAGATTTTTCAGATGCACATGCTCGCCCGCCTTGATGGCCTGGCCGGCAAAACCGATGATCTGGTTATAGCGTTTCACCGGAGCGCCCGAGGCCAGGTCGCGCAGGGCCACTTTGTGCCCGAAGGGGATAGGATCGATGGTGTTGATCGCTACGCCGGGCAGACTGTCGCCGGCCGCGAGCGGCACGCGGGCAATGGCCACGTCATCGTTGGGGTGTAGGATGATGACTGGAGACAATTCGGACATGATCCGGCTCCTTGAGGTATAGATGGTGAAAACCTGTGGGCGCCGTCTGTGCGGCGCGGACCAGTGTAGCCTGAACGCCGGCGGTGTACAAGCCGCTGACCTTGCTCAGGTTGAGGCGCTGGCTGCTTCAGGCCGGTTTTGGCCCGCAGGCGGCGCATTGTTTCGGAGAAGGAACAGAGGCCGCCAGAGTTCTGTCAGGATCAGCAGTCCTGCCGCGTGGATGCCCAGGAGGACAAACAGTTCCGTCAGAGTGGGCGCATAGCTGATCGGCGCGCCGAAGGGGTCGGGGGTAAAGCCGCCCAGCATCAGCAGAGGTCCCTTGTCAAGCCAGGCTGCGGCAACGGCCAGGCACAGCGCCGGAATCAGGGAACGGGGATGCCGGGAAAAGGGCGGCGCGGCCAGGAGGATGATCGCCGCAACAGAGGCCAGGCCGAAGCTTATGGCCAGGGCGGCCGGGCCGGGCGAGGCCGCAAGCAGGGCGAAGAGCCGCCCGGCGTCTGTGCCGCTGTACAGGGCGGTGAACGATTCCAATCCGAAAAAGAGCAGATTGAGCGTTAGAGCGTAGACGATCCACAGGCGCAGGCCGGGCAGCAGGGGTGAAGCCTCGTCGTGGCCGGTCAGGCGGCGGCCCGCGATCAGCAAGAGCAGGAGCACGGCCGGTCCGGAGGAAAAGGCCGAAGCCAGAAAACGCGCGGCCAGTAAGGCCGTCAGCCAGTAGTGTCGATCCGGCAGGCCAGCGTAAATCAGGGCGGTGACGACATGGATGGACAGAGCCAGGCCGATGGATACGGTCAGCAGGGGCCGAAACCAGGGCGGGGGCGGCAGATCCTGGCGCTCGGCCGTGAGCGTGGCCCGGACCAGGATCAGGTTGACCGACAGGTAGGCCGCAAGCACGAGCATATCCCAGAACATGAGCGAGCGCGGCGAAGGGTGCAGGATCAGATTGAGCAAGTGTTGCGGCCGGCCGAGATCGACCAGGACGCAGAGCAGGCTCATGCCGGTCGCGGCTGCGGCCAGGCCTTCGCCAAACACGGCGGCTCGGGCGAAGGGGCGGCAGCCGTGTACCCGGCCCGGAAGCGTCAGAACAGCGGCCGCGGCGGCCACGCCCACCCAAAAGGTGAACTGGGCGATGTACGCGCCCCAACTCATCTGGCGGCTCAAGCCCGTGACCTGGAAGCCGCACTCCAACTGCCGCAGGTAGGCGGCCCAGCCGGCCAGCAGGCAGACGGCCAGAAAGATCAGCCAGCAGGCGTGAAGGCGTTTGCGGATAAAAGTGGGCATGCGGGCGGAAGTATAGCGTTATAGCCGGGCCAAGGGCAAGCGGGAGACGGACGGCCGGAGCGCGGAGCGCCCGGCAGGCTCAAGAGTGCGATGCTTCAGGAAACGGCATAATACACGGCCGGTCCCGTGCCGAGAGCCGCTTTGCGTTGCAGGGCCGGGTAACGGGTCAGATGGCGGCGGATTGCGGATTCGGGATCGTGCAGATTACCGAAGATGATGGCCCCCTGCGCGGCTTCCACGCACCAGGGGGCGAGATTCCGGGCCAGGCGCTCAGGGCAGAAGGTGCATTTTTCCACCACGCCGCGCGCGCGGGTGGGGTACGAAGATACGGGATCGGCAACAAACGGGCGCGGATCGCAAAAATTGAAGTTTCGCGCTCCGTAGGGGCAAGCGACCAGGCAGTAGCGGCAGCCGATGCAACGGTGCGGATCGAGATCCACGCGGCCGTCACGTTCCTGAAAGCTCGCTCCGGTGGGGCAGACCCGCACGCAGGGCGGATTGCCGCAGTGATTGCAGAGCGTGGGAAAAACCGTCGTCTGCAACGGATCGGGCAGAAAGCGCGGGTCCTGATCCGGAAAAGCGCGGGCAAAGGGTTCGGCCCGGATCCAATCCAGGCGGCGATCCGGTTCGCCCGGTCCGGGCGCGGGCAAATCCGGCACGTTGTGAGCCGCATGGCAGGCCCGGATCGCGCGTTGCAAGAGACCGGATTCGTGCAAGGCCCGCACCCGGATCAGCATGCCCAGACGGACATCCGCCCGCATTGTCTCCGTTGCCGCCAAAGCCCGAACGGGCAAGGCGAGATCGCCCGCCAGGAACAGGCTCGCCTTGAGCAGGCTCCGGCGGCTTATGGCGTTTTGTGTTCGCGTCATGGCCGTTTCTCCGCAAGCGGCTCCTGTCTTTTCACGACATGGCAATCCCAGCAATGCAGACTCACAGCGTGCAGGCTGTGGCACACATCGCAGAATCCGGCCTTGTCCGCATGGCAGGCCAGGCAGGCGTCCTGCAGGCTTGCCGGCCAGGTTCGGCCGTCGCCTGCAATGTGGGTCCGTTGACCCTTGCGAACGGTCAGGTCGCGCCAGGCCGTGAGCAGGCGCATATGATCCGTGCGCATGACAGCCACAGATTCAATGCAGGCCACGCCTTCCGGCCGGGCCAGGGCCGGCGGCTCCGGGGCCGGTTTGCCCGCGTTCAGCCAGAAGGGCGCGAGCAAGAGGCCCAGAATCGCAAAGACGCCGATCACGGCAACCGGGGAAGGGCGGCTCATACGCGGATTCCTTTGCCCAGGGGGTTCTGCCGCAGATCGAGATCGCGCGGCTGCTCGCCGCGCATGATCAGGGCGTTGCCGAGCAGTTCGTGCAGGCCGCCGACGCTCACGCCCGGCGCCCAGTAATCGGCCAGGGGTGGTAGGGTAACGCGGTCCAGGGCGCACATGCAGGCCAGGTGGTTGACCTGGTTGTGATCCCGGACAAAGCGCAGGGCGTCGGCCCGGGCGAAGCCTGCCCGCAGACGCCATTCCAGAGTTTCGTCCCCATGCAGGCCCGCGCCGCCGCCGCAGCAGAGGGTGGCCTCGCGGATGGTCGCGGCGGGCATTTCCGCCACATGATCGCAGCAGGCGTGCAGCACCGCGCGCGGTTCCTCGAACAGACCCAGAGAGCGCGCCGGATTGCACGAGTCATGCCAGGTGACGACCAGATGCGCGTTGCGGCCTGGGTCAAGACGCAGGGCTTGGCGCTGGATCAGATCCGCCGTGAATTCCGCGATGTGCAGGGCCTTGGCCGCAGCCGCCCGGTGGAAAACCGTGCCCGTGACCGGCGAGACGGGGACGGTCAATCCGGAGGGCGCGGGGTTGTTGAACGTATGCATATACTGGTTGATCACCCGCCACATATGCCCGCATTCGCCGCCCAAAATCCAGCGCGCGCCCAGGCGATCCGCTTCGGCGTAGAGCTTGGCGCTCTGCTGCCGGGCGAGATCGTGCGAGGCGAAGGAGCCGAAATTGCCGCCTTCCGAGGCGTAGGTGGACAGGGTGTAGTCCAGACCGATCTCATGGAACAGCATGAGATAGCCCATGAAGGTGTAAATGCCCGGTTCGGCGAACAGATCGCCGGACGGGGCGACGAACAGGACAGTATGGCCCTTTTCGTTGATGGGCGGGCGCACCCGGATGCCGGTGACGGTTTCGATGTCGTCGCACAGCATTGCCACGATTTCCTTGAAGGTATGCGGCGCGATGCCGAGGTGATTGCCGGTGCGGGCGCAGTTGGCCACCGGCTCCAGGATCTGGTTGGCGCCGAGGCCGATTTCCAGCAGCATTTCCCGCACCAGGAGCGTAATTTCCGCCGTATCAATGCCGAAGGGACAGAACAGGGCGCAACGGCGGCAGGCCGTGCACTGGTAAAAATAGGTGAACCAGTCACGGACCACGGCCGGGTCCAGCGTGCGGCCTCCGTCCGGATTGCCGGGCAAAGCGCCCAGCAGACGGCCGGCCAGGGTGAAATCCCGGCGATAGACGGCGCGCAGCAGTTCGGCGCGCAGCACCGGCATGTTGCGGGGATCGCGCGTGCCCAGGAACACATGGCATTTGTCCGCGCAGGCGCCGCAACGTACGCAGTTGTCCAGAAACAGGCGCAGGCTGCGGTATTTGTCCAATCGGTCGCGCAAGCTGCGGCGCAGGATGTCCTGCCAGCCTTCGGGCAGATGCCAGTCCGCGTCCTGCGGCCGCCACGCGTGGGCATGGGGCAGGCCGAGGTCGCGCATCACCTGGGGCTTGGCCGGCCGGCAAAAACTGTTTTCGGAAGCGCCGGGCAGGGCGTCCAGATTCGGGGAACGGGCGATCAGATCCTGCGGCGGGGGCAATTTCATGCGCAGCCGCCTTTTCCGGCCGCATCCGGCGGGTCATGATCCAGCGGCAGGCCGGCTGCGCGCAACTGCGGGGCGAAGACTGCTTCGTACTGCGCATACGAACGGAACACCCCGTTGTCCGGGGACTCTTGCCGGGGATTCGCGTGCCGGAATGCACGGGTGTCGCAACGCAGGTTGCGGGTGGGAGAAAGGAACACCGCGCCCGCGTGCGTCAACTTGCTGAACGGCAGGGCGATGAACAGGGCGCAGGCCAGGGTCAGATGCACAAAGGCGATGGCTTCCAGCGCGCCCGGATCTGTTGCGCCGGGCGTGAAGCGGAGCAGGCCGAGGACATGCAGTTTGAGCCGGGTCAGATCGACGCGGCAGGCGTGGCGCATGAGCAGGCCGCTGACGGCCAGGGCCAACAAGAGGAACAACGGGAAAAAATCCGCCGGCAGGGACATGAGCCGCAGCCGGGGCAAGCGCCGCCGCGCCAGGAGAAACAGGAGCGCCAGGATGAGCATCGGCCCGGACAGGCATACGGCCGGCGTGCCCGCTTGCAGCCAGGCATCGGCCCGCGCCAGCCAGGCCACCCAGGCCGGCGCGGGTTCCAGGCACAGCCGCAGGTGCCGCAGCAGCACCACGAGCAGGCTGTAGTGCAGGATCAGGCCGGCCAGCCACAGCCGGGCAGAAGGCGCGATCGCCAGCCGGGGCAGGGGCGTGTCCGGCATGGTGGCGCGCGTGTCGCGCAGCAGGGAACGAAATCCCAGGGCTTCCAAGGCCACGCGGCCGGCCGCACCGGCTCGCGAGGTGGGCGCGTCGAACGGGCTGGCGTCGATTTGACCGCCGCTCACCGGGATGGCGAAGGGTACGGGCGTGAAGATCCAGCAGAGCAGACGCCGGGCCAGGCCGAGAATTCCGATCAGCGCGGCCGCGTATGGCAAGCAGACGCCGAGCAGCCAGCCCAGGCCGCACACAGGCCCGTACCAGCCGCAGGCTGCGATCAGGGCGACGGCGCAGGCAGCGGTTTTCACGGCGCCTCTCCTGAGATGTCCAGGCCATGGCGGCTTGCCCAGCGCCGGATGGCGGCCTGCTCCCTGCGCAGCGCATCCAGGCGGGCGGTTTGCAAGCGTTCACGGCTGCGCGCGTATTCGGCAAAGACGAGCAGGGCCAGGCTGTCCAGGCGGGACTCGGCTTCAAGATATTCCTGCAGGCAATCGGCGGTCACGGCCTGGGGCAGAATGTGCCTGCGCAGCAGGGGTTTGAACAAGTACACGCAAGCGGCGGCCTGGACTGGTCCTTTGTCTCGGGCGGCCTGCCAGGCGGCAAAGGCCGGCACGATCCGCAGGTGCGGATCGTCGGGATCAGCCGGGTCGCAGGCCTGTCCGCAGACTGCCTCGTACAGGGCTGTTGCGGCGTCGCGAATGATGCGGGCGGCGGGATCAGATCCGGGGGCGCTTGAGTGGTCCACTTCTTCAACCCAGGCGTCCACGATCCGTGTGCGCTGAGCGGCGAAAAGCCGGGCAAGCATGCAGCAGGCCTAAGGGCAGGGCGTGTCGGCCTGGGGGCCGCAACGCTCGATGATGTTCAACTCGGGCGGCAGGGCGGGGTCCTGGTCGGCAGTCTGTGGCATGGTGTTGGGCGCGGGCAGAGGCGCGGCAGCGCTCCGGGGCTGGAGCAGGAAGGCAGGCACACCGGGAAACTCAAGCAGAGGCAGCGTGTTGCCGCTTTCGATCACATGGGTCTGGTTGCGCCACAGCCGCAACTGCAAGAGCAGCATGTCCGGGAGCAGCGTCCATTGTCCGGTCAACGGAGCTTCGAGCGCGGCGGACAGGGCCTGGTCCATGGCGTCGCCCTGGCGCAGGCGTTCCAGCATGGCGGCGATGACGCGCAGGTCATGGCCTTTTTCGGCCACAGGATACCAGGCGAGTTTGGCGGCCTGGTCGGGCGGCAATTCGCGCACGAGTTGGCGGCAGGCCGGGCAGGAAGGAGAGAAGTAGGCGCGGGCGACGGGAGCCTGGGCATTGGCCGGCGTCTGCATGGCCCAGGGTCCGGCGTTTTCCCGCGCCAGGCCGCCGAGATTGGCGACGAACAGGCAGGCCCAGACGGCGAGCAGGATGGAGAATCGCAGACCGGTGAAAGTACGCTGCCGGGTATGGGCCGCCAGCAGGAAACACAGATAGGCGAGCGCCAGCAGCAGGGCCGCGAACAGGCAGGTCAGGCAGGGCGATGTGCCGAGCATGAGGATGAGCAGCAAACAGTCGAGGATCAGGCCGAGAGCGGCGCAGAATTTGCCGAGCCTGAGGCGCCCGGACAGCGCGCACAGAGCCAGAACGGCAAAGCCGAATATGCCCGGCCACCAGAGAGAAATGCCGACCAGGGTGAAGTTGCGGAACAAGGCGCAGCCGGCGCTGATGCAGGGAACTGAGTCCGCGTTCCATACATTCCAGGCGCAGAAGATCAGGCCGCACAAGGCAAGGCCAAAGGGCGCCGGAAGAAAGGAGTGAGACTCATGGCGTTGCAGCATGCCCACCTCTTGAGCGGCTTCCGTGGGAGGGCTGAACTTTCTGAGCTATACTGTGTCGCAAGCATCCGGTCAACGGCAAAATCCTTCTTTCTTTGCGGCATCGTAGCCTGTGCAGTCGCCGTTGGCGCAGCCGGTCTTGAAGTCGGAGCAGGCTTCCGAATCCCTGTTTTCCATCATGTTGACCACGGCCCGGAAGTTCCAGGCCCGGTACTGGGATTTGTCCATTTTGACGGATTGATCCAGATCCCGGCGCGCGCCGCTCAGATTTTGTTGACGGATCAGGCCCAGACCCCGGTATGCATAGCGATCCGGGCGCGGATCCAGCCGGATGGCCAGGGTCAGATCGGCAAAGGCTTCCTCGGCGCGGTCCATTTCACTGTAGGCCAGTCCCCGGCGCATGTGGGCATCGGCGTAGTCGGGCTTGATGGCGATGGCCTGGTCGAGCAGGTGTACCGCCAAGGCCGGATCGGAGCAGATGTCGCTGTTTTGTTTCCACAGCACATGGGCTTTGGCGTACAGGGTTTCGGCCTCCTGGGTCGGGGTGGAGGGCATGACCTGGCCGGTCAGGGCGGGTTTGTCTTCTGCGGCCGGGGCGGCTTCGCCGGATTTCGCCGGATCGGAGGAGGCGAACAGGCCGCAGCCGGACAACAGGAGAGAGCAAGCGAAACCGGCGAGAAGAGACAGGCGGAAGGAAGGGTTCATGGGACGACTCCGGGCTGGGTGGGGCAGGTAGGCAAGAGGGCGGCGACTTCCAGAGGGGTGGCGCAGACATGGTCCGCGCCGCTGGCCCACAGCTCGTCCGCGCCGCGAAAGCCCCAGGCCGCGCCCACGGCACGCATGCCGGCGGCTCTGGCCGTGAACATGTCGACATCGCTGTCGCCGACGTAGAGGATGCGGGAGGGGGCCAGACCGAGCGTGCCGGCCATGGCCAGGGCGGACGTGGGATCGGGTTTGAGAGGCATGTCGGGCACATGGCCCTGCACGGCCGCGAAGGAGTGGCTGCCGAAGAAATGGCGGATCACGGCCAGGGTGGCCGCATGCGGCTTGTTGGACAAGACGCCGCTTTGGATAGCGCGCTCGCGTACGGTGGCCAGCAGTTCGGCGATTCCGGGGTAGGGGAGGGTGGCGTCGGCCGCGTGCTCCTGGTAATAGGCGCGCATGGCTTCCATGATCGGGCGCAGCCCGGCTTCGCCCAGACTTTCGGCCTCGCCGGGGGGCAGGGCGCGGGTCATGAGCGTTGCGCCGCCGCTGCCCAGAAAGCGTCTGTACGCTTCGACCGGACGCGTCGGATACCCGAAACGCGTCAGCGCGTGGTTGGCGGCCGTGGCGAGATCGGTCAGGGTGTCAAGCAAGGTGCCGTCGAGGTCGAAGATAATGGCTTGCGGGCTGTGATCCATGCGGGAGAGTTTGCCGGATTTTGGGAAGGGTGTCCAGTTTGCGATGCTTTTTCGCCGACTGCGGACCCGGCCGCCGAGCCGGAGATCGGGCGGCGTGTCGCATGAAGCTGCCGCGTTATGCCCGCTGCCCGGAGGAGAGGTTTTCCGTCCGCCATTGTTCCCATTCCCAGGCCGTGCGGATGATGGTTTCCAGATCCGCGAAACGGGGCTTCCAGCCGAGTTCGCGGCCGGCTTTTTCCGCGTCGCCCACCAGAACGTCCGGGTCGCCGGGGCGGCGAGGGGCTTCTCTGGCCGCAATAGGGCGCTTGGTGACGGCACGGGCGCAATCGATCACTTCCCGCACCGAATACCCCTGCCCGTTGCCCAGGTTGAACGCCCCGCTCGTTGCTCCGGCCAGCATTCGCTCAAGGGCCAGGATGTGCGCGTCCGCGAGGTCGCAGACATGGATGTAGTCGCGGACACAGGTGCCGTCCCTGGTGTTGTAGTCCGTGCCGAGGATGTCCACGGTTCGTTTTTCATCCAGGGCCGCCCGCAGCACCAGGGGGATGAGGTGCGTTTCCGGTTCGTGCCATTCGCCGACGCGCGCGTCCCGGCTCTCGGGCGCGGCCCCGGCGGCGTTGAAATAGCGCAGCGCAGTGTAGGCAAGCCCGTACGCATGGGCGAAATCCCGCAACATCCATTCCACGGCCAGCTTGGTGCGGCCGTAGGGATTGACGGGAACTTGGGGATGATCTTCGCGCAGGGGCAGTTGTTGCGGCAGGCCATAGGTGGCGCAGGTGGAGGAAAAGATGATGCCGCGCACGGCGTGATCCCGCGCCGCCTCCAGCAGGTTCAGGGTATCGGCCACGTTGTTGCGATAGTACTTGGCCGGGTCGGTGACCGATTCGCCCACATAGGCAAATGCGGCGAAGTGCATAACGGCAGCGATGCCGTTTGCGGCAAACAGCGCCTGCAGGGCTTTCCGATCCGCCAGATCGCCGATGACGTGACGCCCGAAGCGCAAAAATTCCTTGTGCCCGGTCGAAAGGTTATCGAAAACCAGAACGTCGTATCCGGCGGCTTCCAGGGCCATGGCCGCATGGGAGCCTATGTAGCCGGCTCCGCCGACGACGAGGACAGTGTTGTGCATGCAAACCACGCTTTGCGACGAAGCGATCTTCTCATAATGAACCGTCAGGTCACATATGAGATACCCTGCATGGAGATTGTGGCGCTTTTCAGCGTTTCGCCTGCTCTTTGTAGTATTGTCCGAATACAACATCAACGGTTTTTATGTGCTTGGTTATCCAACTGATGATCGTTTTGTTTATGCCCACAGCGAATTTTGGCGAAGGGCCGTTGGCGGAAAATTCTTCTTTCAGTTTTTTGAACTCGGCAATAAAAAATTTGTGCTGTTCTCTGTGCTGTTCGTATTGCGGATATTTGTACTGTCTTTGTAAGGCTTCTTCTTCTCCAAAATGTTTGATAATATATTCATTTAAAAAATTAATAGTTTTTTGTGTTTCTTCGTGTGAAGCAGACTTTGACCCGATTTCTAGCACAGCATTTATTCTATGGATCAATTCTTTGTGCTGTTCATCAATTTTTGGAACACCGGTTTCCATGTCTTTGGTCAGGGTAAGCATTTCTCTCTCCTTCAACGTGTGAGCAAACAGGTTTCAGAAGTTATTGCACAATCGGGAGCCGCGATGCGTTCTGTTACTCCCCCGAGAGAACCACGCGCGCGCGGTTGCCGGAACTGCGCAGAACGCGCACTTGGGAGCCTACGCGAAAGGGCGTGTCGTCGATAGCCTGCACGACACTGATCGTGTCCCCGTCGTCCAGGTCGATCATAAATTCGTAAGCTCGTTCCGTGCGTAGGGCTTTTTCGCCGAGGGCGCCGAGGCCCGCGCCGATGATCGCGCTGCCCAGGCTCATCAGGACACGCCCCGATTGCGCGCCCATGGTGCTGCCGATGATGCCGCCGGCAACGCCGCCGATGCCGGCCCCGAGGAAGGACGCGTCCTCTTCGATACTCACTTCCTCAAGGGAAATGATCGTGCCGCGTTGTACGCTCTGTTCCTGGCGCGCTTCATCTCTTGTGTACGATTTGCCGGTGCTGCCGGCACAAGCGCCAAGGGCCAGGGTCAGGCAGAGAAGCAACGCAGATCCCCGGAACCGTGTTGAGTTCATGTACCGCATCCTTTGTTTGAAAACAATGAAAAAAATCATCCTCACCTGTTGCATTTCTCAAATTTGTTCATTGGTTGGCAGTGAAGCAGTGCAAATTTTTGGCGTCTTTTCGCGTTGATTGCGAAGTGTTCAATGGGCGCAGAGCACAAAAAACACTCAGCCCGGAATAGGGCGTCCGGCTCGTTGCCAAGCCTTGAGCACTTGTTCCACTGGGCCGAGCTTGGGCACAAATGGTGCAACATTGCCGTCAAAGCCGCCAAGAGCGCGCGTCACATAAAGAACACCATCCGGTTCCGCCGCCTCCGGCGCGACATAGCGTATTGTGTTGGCCGCCGGCTTCGAGCTTTGCCCGTGATGTTTGCCGTAATCTATCTCGACGAGCATGCTATGCGGGTTATAGGCAAGCTTGCCGGTCATGCGGGCAATGTCCGTCAACTCCGTGTCGCAATATGTTTTTTTATAATAAGGGAAAAACAGGGCCGCACCGCCGTAAAGAGAATCAGTCCATTGTCTGTCCACAAGGCCGAAAGCGGCCAAGCTGCCGAAGAACCGACCGTCATTGAAGGCCAGAAGCCCGGCGTTCTCCTTTTGTATAGACTCGATCGCCATTTCAAGCCAATAGTATCCGGCAAAGGCGTCCTGGGCCGCATAGCAGAAATATCGAGAAACGGTTTTGGAATAAACAACGTTGGAAGCCGCAACAAAACCTATCCGACAATCATCCTCAGCGAGAACGAGCAGCCCGTCGGCTTCCGTTCTTCCGACCATGACGTCAGCCGCTTTTTGTGCCAAATGCATCCGGATAGACGGCATGACGACCACAGTTTCATACATACGCGCGTCACTGAAAGAGAAAATTTCTGACGTTTTTATTCTTTGCGTAGTGAACATTGGCAACACCGCTCCTGCGTCCGGAACGCGACACGCGTGAAATTCCCGCCCCGCCGGACGGTGGCATAGGATTGCGCGA
>Ga0082212_10000993_pt1 | contig 41698 bp, 29 predicted proteins | sample TergutNt197P3_FD_71548 | JGI IMG/M metagenome (GOLD analysis project Ga0082212, IMG submission 71548) | Neocapritermes taracua P3 segment gut microbial communities from Petit-Saut dam, French Guiana - Nt197 P3 | ecosystem: Host-associated > Arthropoda: Insects > Digestive system > Gut ...
AACAATTTTGGATGATAGGAGAAAACAAAATTATGGTTTACAGCAAAAGTATAAAACAAGGACTTGCTTGGCTGCTTTCTTTTGTGCTTGTTTTGTCGGTTTTCGCCGGCGTGCCGTTGTTCAGGTTTGCGGCTCGTGCGGCTGATGCCGGCGACTATCCGCCGGGCGTGACATATACAGCTTCTGCGCGTGTGGACGAAAGCATTGGCTTACGCGCAAGTGCCAGCATTGAATCGGCGGTCGGTATCACGCCAACGGAAACAAGGCTGATAAGGTCGAATGCGACTCACAATGCGACTAATAATAAAACGCTGGATATCACAATCGAGCCGAATGCAAGATACAATCTTGATAAGGTTGTCGTGGTGGCCATAGCCACAATCACACACCCCGCCCCTACTGGATATCTCAGCGGAACCAAAGAAGCGGTTAAAGACATAACGACATATACGCCAAACACGGCAAGTACATGGACAAATACTTACACAGTGCCAAATTTTTCCGCTTATGTGCAAAACAGCGACGAAATCGATGTTGAGATTGTATTATACGCCGATTTGTCGTATAAAATAAACACTGCGACCGATTATGTTGCCACCATTAATCTCGGCACTAGAACATATGCCGCTAATACCGGCGGAAGTACAGCCGGGCTTTCCGGTACTGGTACTGCGAGAATCAGAATTGACGCAGCAAGTGTAACCGGTCCGATAAGAATTACCGGCGAAGCGGTAAACACTTGCCAAATTGAAATTTGGAACAGCACACCAGCCGCAAATCGGACAGACACGGCTCAGCGCCGCGTTGATTTGATCCTTGACGACGCGAGAATAATAGCGGGTTTGAATGCGACTAATGCAAATTATAAAACGCATATCAGCACATACGGATCTCCGACACCGAATTATTCAGCGGGTGAAGTGACAGGTGCATTGACTGCTGGTGCCTTTACAAGATGGTCGAACACAGCTGCAGGTAGCAGCAATGTATATGCTCCGATGGCTATTGCAAATGCGGATGTGTACATAACTCTCGCGGGAACAGGAACCGATGGCAACGTCATGGCGCTGACTTCGGCATCGCAGGCTTCGGCTCAACGTCAAGAAGGTATTTACGTGGATGCTTCAGCGAGCCTTATTATTACGGATGCCTCCGGAACCAAATCGTTTTACGCGCGCGGGGGTGGTTGTTCCGCAGCAATAGGATCCAATGGGGTTTATCCATGCGGTTATATAGAAATTGACGGCGGGGATATCACAGCGATAAGCGTATATACCTCGCACTGTTATGCGGGCATCGGAAACGGGGGCCACTACACTGCTTCTGACCCAGGTATACGCGGATTTGTCATGAATGGCGGGAAAGTAAATTCCTTTGGATACCATTACGGCATCGGCGGCAACGGAGGTGCAACCGCCTCCGGAAATGCTCTCAGTTCCGTTACCGGGCCTACATATATTATTTTGGCCGGCGGCGATGTTATTTCTGAAGCAACCGCTAGTTCCGCTGGCGCGGCGATCGGATTTGCCTACAACAATGAACGACACGATATACGCGTTGGCCGCCCGGACAAAAATGACGGCGATTCCAGCGTATTTTCGGTTAACTGGGGATATGGCGCGGCAATTTCCGGAAAAATGACATTCTACTCCGGCACGACAAGCGCGTATTCCGGCCAGTTCGCGGCGGCTATCGGCGGAAACGCCGTAAGTAACGCGGGAACCGTTCTTATCTCCAATGCTGACGCGCAAGGCGGAGCCAGTGCGGTTACGGGGACGCCTCTTACTGTTTACGGAGGAAACGTAACGGCCGTTGCAGGCGCATTTGAGCAAGGAGTTTACGGGTATGGTACTAATGTTCCGACTTCCGGAACAGTCGCCGACTATTCTATTATAAGAGGCGGTTACGGTGTAAATCATTCGTCAGTTGTACAAAATGCAACATTTAACGTGCGCAGTTCGGCATCGTCAGTCCTATCTGAAAAAAGACCCGATGCCAGCTACGGCGCGGCAATAGGCGGTGCAGTATTTAAAGACGGCGGTACTCAAAACAACATATTTGCCGGAACATTCACTGTACAATCCAGCGTGTACGGCGCGGGCATAGGCGGCGGCGGTGGCTTTGGTACGAATGGCGTGGCCGGAAATGGCGGCGATACTTGGATCGGCAATTTAACGACCGATTTGCTGACCAAAAGCATTGCGCCGATGGCATTTAACGTGTACTCCACGAACCCGGATCCCGTGACCACGCCCGGGGAATATTTCGGCGCGGCGATCGGCGGCGGGGGAACTCCAGGCACTACTGCAACCGCACGCAGCGGCAACGGAGGCAACTTGTATATAGGCGGAGGAACCTTCACGATTGAAAGCGGCATGCACGGCGCGGGCATAGGCGGCGGCGGTTCTGAAAATAGGCCCGGCGGCAACGGCGGGGCGGTTTTGATAGCCGGTGGGCCGTATGGCGTGAATGCCATTAATATCACGAGCGGATTGTACGGCGCGGGCATAGGCGGCGGCGGAAGCCGTGACGGCGGAGGCGGGGCCGGAGGTAATTTATACATCGACATCAAAACCGAACAATCCATGATCGCGAAATGGAATACAAGCACCAATAGTGTTACTCCGGCGGTATTCAGCTTTAACATTATGTCCGGGCAATACGGCGCGGGCATAGGCGGCGGCGGAAGCCGTGACGGAGCCGGCGGGGCCGGAGCTAATAATTTGACCATCAACGGCGGAAACTTCGGCATCGTCGGCGGTGGAAATACCTCAAATGGATATTATGATACTGGCACATATGGCATTCGCAGTTTCGGCGCGGGCATAGGTGGCGGCGGAAGCTACAGCGCCAATGGCGGCAACGGACCGACGACTGCGATAATCAACGGCGGGTATTTCGAAGTCGAATCGGAAGGCTACGGCGCGGCGATCGGCGGTGGCGGAACCAACGGCGGCACCGGCATAAGCGGCGGAACCGGCGGTACCGCTACTTACAAAGGCGGCACAGGTGTCGTGGCTGTGCCAGATGTACCGCCCGAGCCCGGAAGCGTTGGAATGGGCGGCGGACACAATCCGAATCCGGCCGGCACAAGCAATATCGCCAACGGCAACGTGACTATCCTCGGAGGCAACGTTTCCACGAGGATCACATCGATGGCTGCTGGCGATCCGACCCAACATGCCTATACGCAGCCATTCCCGACCGCTACCAATCCGACTACCACAAGCGTAGCTATAATGGTTACGGGTCCGGCGACGGAAATCGGCAAGAAAGTAAACCGCGTTTCGTTTGATTACGGCACCCAGACATATTCTGGATCTTATTTGACAGACAGCATGTATATCACCGCAAACGAACATTCGACTTCTCCTCTCGTGGACGGAGGCGTCGCTTGGATTTGGGTTCCCTCCGATCTTTTGTTGGTATATGACGCTGTCACTACAGGAGGCAGGGCGACATACACAGGTGAGTATGTGGGAAATGGCGCGGCAAACGATTTCGACCTCGATTACGCCAAGAGGTTGGCGGTCGGCGGAACATACTTCACCATAGAAGGCACCAACACGCAATACAATTATCCGGGCGACCTTAAAAAACTCCTCGATTGGAATGCCCCTATTGGGACAAATGTGGAATACGACGGAACCGAATGGGGCATAGCAAAACCTTCGGCCGTTTTCCACACAAACCACACAAATACCGGAAACTATTTGTTCCAATTGGTGGAACACGACCCGGATTCGTCTTTTTTGAGCCCGAATCCCAACAATAGCAATATCCTGGAACCTACCCCGGTATATCTGATCGGCTGGACGACCGACTCGACGCTGACGCACATATTCGCGGAAAATGACGGCTGGGACTTTACGGTATATGAAATACCAGGTAATGCGTTGCAATTCAGCGCAGACGACCGAAAAGTATATGCGATGTGGGGTTACGATGAAAATTTCAACGGCTATCCCGACGTCCGCGAGACAGATAGGTACAACCTGATATACAACGGCAATCCAGGTGCGTCGCCAGCAGCTGTCATTATGCCTCCACCAAATCCCATGGAATATAAACCGGGCGAGCAAGCGAGGATAAGCACTACCTTGCCAGCTGGTGCCGGATATGTGTTCTATGCTTGGACGGAAACTGCTGAACCGGCTATTATGGTCGGCGATTCGGCACCTACGGGAATTAATTTTTACCTCGGCGCACCCGATCCCGCTGCTGCCGGCACACAAAGTTTCCCTCCATATAGCGCAAACCCCGGGGGTACCGTTATAGGATCCGCGACGGCGAAAATGGGTGCCGGTAACTTTACGCTCTATGCCCTTTGGGCCGAGGACAGCAACGGAAACGGCATACCCGACTTCCTCGAACCCAAGCTGTTGCTCAAGCACGACCCGACCACAGGATCAGCAACACCGGGCGCTTTGCCCGACATAGTGGCAGTGGACAATACAACCAGAATTTCCCATACCGGCGTGACGGCTTTGATCCCGGGCACGACGAATTCAAAAGATGACATCTTCCTCGGCTGGACTGAAATTGTGTTGCCAAATGCTTCGGACTATCTCCTTCCGAGAAGCTATGACGAAAATGACTTAACAATTGATTTCCCGGATTTGGATTACAATTGCAATACTTTGGTAGCGTATGACCCCCACTCCGTGACTTTTAACGGCAGCGACATAACCCTCTTTGCCGTCTGGGCGGAAGATAAGAACGGAAGCGGAATTCCCGATTTCCTCGAACCGGGTATAAAATTCATCTATGACGAGATGACGACGGATGTCGTGGAAGAAATACCGGACGACCCGACGAACTACTATAACGACGATATTGTCGACAATACCATAAACGACCCGCTCCTAACCAAAGCCACATCCGGAATTGATCCCTACATGGAGCGCGACGGCTGGGTATTTTTGGGCTGGGTTAAAGATTCCGCGCAGTTGAACCCAACTTCGGGCGGGCCTTATCCGCAATTGACAAATCACGATATAACCCTCGCCTGGGCGGAACAATACTATGCTGACAACGGTTCCTATCCGGACGAATCCGGCGGTTTCACGTTCTTGACATCTATCAACACCACGGACACATACTACAAATTCGCCAACGACCAAGACATAAAAATTTACGCGGTTTGGGGCGAGGACGCAAATAAAAACGGAAAAGCCGATTGGCACGACGAATCTGGGCGTTTTATCCAGTATGTGGCAAACCTGCCGTTGGGATATGTTGCCGGCAATATGCCCGGGGTAAAATACAACTGGAACGGCGTGGACTGGAGAGGAATCGCTTGGAGCGGGGAAGACGTTTGGGTTGACAACAACGGCGCGTCCTGGCCCGCAACGGGATTGCCGCAAAAAATAGGCGGATACACCACGGACGAAACCACCGCGGTAAACTACGGAAACATACCGACGGCATCAAACGCGAATCCTTCGGCTGTCGGGTATGTGTTCTTGGGCTGGTCTCCGTTCTTCGGTCGCCAGACGAGATTTGGAGGAAGCGAAATTGGTGAATTCTACAGGCTGCTGGCTATGATGGAAGATGTTCAGGGCTCTGCGAATATAACCAATTGGAACAACGTGAGCGGAGGCATGATTTGGCCGGACCTGTACACTATCGTACCTGGCCTCAAGCCCCTCTACGACAACGCCACCGCGTTGAGCGGCGGATCGCTAACTATTCCGGAATATATAAAAGCCGCATATGACCAGTATGTATGGCTCAGGGATTATGAAGAGGGCATGGGATTCCCCGAAAGTGTGACATTCGATTCTTGGAGCAACGACTTGACTGTTCAAGGCAACTTGGCGACCGATATCGATCAAGATGCGCATATCTGGAAACTTTGGGCCGTTTGGGGCGAAGACCGCAATCACAACGGCATAGCCGACATGTTTGAAGAAATGTATAGCCTCATCTATGACAGAATGGGAGGCAGCGGAGGCAGCGCGGTCAATCAAAACAAATATTACCTGCCCGGCGAATCTGCGGTTTACAACGTTTCGGTTCCGCCCGCTAAGCTGGATGTCAACGGCAACCCCATGTTCTTCCTTGGCTGGACTGCTTCGACGAGAGGTATGGACGGCAGCCCCTTGCAGCCGTACTATTCCTTTGGGGAAGCGGACAAATTGCCGCCTATAGGGGGCGGGACGACGTTCGGAAACTATGACATCACGGTATACGCAGTCTGGGCAGTGGATTTATTGGGAGGAGCCGACGGAAAACCGAACGGAATTCCCGATGTATATGAAGCCGGCGTGAAACTGATCTACGACGCGAACGACGGCATCAATCCTCCGGCGCAGGAACTGTATGTATACAACACAGTGGCGACGGTTGCGGGCCAAGGCTCCATGACGCACCCGGATCCGTCAAATCCGGCATTCTTGGGCTGGAACACGGAAGCGGACGGCACAGGTACGCCATATGCGATAGGAGACACATTCACGATAAAAAACAACATGACGCTCTACGCGCAGTGGGATATTGATTACACGGTGACATACGACGCCAACGGCGGCGGCAATCCACCTGCCCCGACTACACACAAATACCAGGTAATGGTATCAGTGATGGGCGATGCAGGAATGACGGCTCCGGCAGGCTTTGTATTCATCGGCTGGAACACGGCGCAAAACGGCTCCGGCGTGAGCTACGCTCCGGCTGATACATTCAGAATTACGGGCGATGTGACGCTGTATGCGCAATGGGTGCACTCGGGCGCGATGTTTACTGTGAGATACCACGCGAACGACGGCAGCGGAACATATTTCGATTTGACATATCCGGCGGGCAGTTACTTTACGGCGCAAGATGCCCCATCCACTTGGATGCCACCCACAGGATATGCGGCTCCGGTTTATGAATGGAGGGACGTCAACGGCAACTCTTATACCCCGCCCAACAATTATATGCTAATAACCCCCATTTTAGATCTTTACGCGCAATGGACACAAATACCGGGCGTTAATTATTACGATGTGATCTACGACGCCAACGGCGGCAGCAATCCGCCGGTTCCGACCACATATGCGGAAAACTCGACCGTAACGGTGAGGGGCACGGGCAACATGATGGCAAGTCCGACGAATCTGTCGTTCGTAAAATGGAATACGGCAGCGGACGGAACGGGTACGAGCTATGATCCGGGCGACACGTTTACGATGCCGGCGGCGAACGTGACATTGTACGCCATATGGGGAAGCGCATCGGGAACGCCTGTCACGCTGACCTACAACGCGAATGGCGGCAACGGAACGTATTCGGTGACGTATACGGCGGGCGATTTAGTTACAGTAGCGGCTCGGGGAACCATAACGCATCCGAATGGATTGGTATTCCAGGGCTGGAACACGGCGGCAAGCGGCACAGGTACACCCTATGCAGTGGGAAGCACATTCACGATCACAGCTGACATGACTCTGTACGCGCAGTGGTCATCCGGCGGTGGTGGCGGCGGCGGTGGAGGCACCGGCGGCGGCGGTGGAGGCGGCGGTTTGTCTGCCCAATACACGCTGAGCTTCGTCACCAACGGCGGAAGCGCCATAGCTTCGGTGACGGCGGCGGGAGGCACGACGATCAACTTAGGCTCCTACAAACCGACGAGAAGCGGCTATACATTCGAAGGCTGGTACGCCGACGCGGCGCTGACGATTTCCGTGAAGAACGTGACGCTGACTTCCGACATGACGGTTTACGCGAAGTGGGTGGAAGCAGACGACGTGGGAGACATAGACAAAGACGCGGATTACACATTGACATTCGAGTCAAACGGTGGAACGCCGGTGGCTTCGATAACGGCCAAATGGGGCACGGTGATCGACCTCGGCAAGTACAGGACGATAAAGATAGGCTACACGTTCGCCGGGTGGTACGTCGATGCCGAGCTGACCCAACCGGTTAGCGGCGTGACGCTGACTTCCGATATGACAGTTTACGCGAAGTGGGTGGCCACGGATATACCGGATCAATTCGTGAAATACCCGCACATAGCCTACATAATCGGGTACCAAGACGGCACGGTGATGCCGGAAGCCAACATAACGCGCGCCGAAGTTGCGATGATATTCTACCGGATAATGACGGCGGAAGTGCGCGAAGAAGGATATGCGGCGACCAACAGCTTCAGCGACGTGGAGGAAGGCGCATGGTACAACGAGGCGGTATCGACGCTGGCCAACATGGGTATCATCAAAGGCTACGAAGACGGCACCTTCAGGCCCAACCGCACCATAACGAGGGCCGAGTTCGCCACGATAGCGGCGAGGTACATCAGCGAAGAGTACGTGGGCCCGAATATGTTCGAGGACATGGAAGATCACTGGGCCATGGAATTCGTGAACCGCGCGGCGGGTTACGGCTGGATCCTGGGCTATGAGGACGGTACATTCAGGCCCGAACGCAACATCACGAGGGCCGAAGCGATGGCCATGGTCAACAGGGTACTCAAGAGGCTGCCGGAAACCGAAGACGACTTGCTCGAAGGCATGAGGACTTTCTCGGACAACATGGACACGGCGGCGTGGTATTACACGGTGGTGCAGGAAGCGGCCAACAGCCACGACTTCGAAATCAAGGAGAACGGCGTCAACGAGTACTGGATCGAACTTCTCAACTGATAAAACTGATATAAACCGACTATATGATAAGCATAGCAAGGGGGACTGCCAAAAGGCAGTCCCCTTTGCGGGAGTATTTCAAATAATGGGGGATAACTTATTATGTCAAAAAAATTGGGGCTGAACTTTTCTGTATGGAACAAAGAAAGGCTTGGGCGGATACGCGCCGCCGCATCCGGATTTGAACTGGTGGATTTGGGCGACTGCTCCGACAAAGACATCGCGGAGTGCGAGATATTGTTTGGCTTTATCGGAGGCGATATGGCAAAGGCGGCGAAAAATTTGAAATGGCTGCATTCTCAGTCGGCGGGCATCGAATATTACCTCAGACCCGAATCGGGGCTGCGTGAGTCCGTGCTTCTCACAAATTCGTCGGGAGCGTACGGGATTGGCATTTCGGAGCACCTTGTCACAGTCACGCTGATGCTCCTGCGAAAGATGAACGAATATTGCCTTTTGCAGGTCAAAAACAAATGGCAAAGCCTCGGAACTGTGCGGACGCTCTATCGGAGCAATGTAACCGTCGTCGGATTTGGCGACATAGGCGGCAACTACGCGAAAAGATGCCACGCCCTTGGAGCGAAGGTGACAGGAGTGGCCCGAAGCGAACGGGGCGAAAAACCCGATTATGCCGATAGGCTGTTTGCCGCCGACAGGCTTGGCGAGGCCCTCGAAGGGGCGGATATCGTCGCGCTGTGCTTGCCCGAAACGAACGAAACCCGCCATTTGCTTTCAAGAGGGCGAATGGAAGCGTTGAAAAAGGGCGCGGTCATACTGAATATCGGGCGTGGTTCTGCAATAGAGCAAGACGCCCTCGTCGAACTGCTCGAAGAAGGCCATCTTGGCGGGGCGGGGCTTGACGTCGCGAGTCCTGAACCTTTGCCGGTCGATTCAAAACTGTGGAATATGCCGAATGTGATTATAACGCCCCATGTGAGCGGGGGAATGTCGCTTGAAGTCACGCTTGATTTGATTGCGGAAAAATTTGTCAAATATCTTTGCGACTACATATCCGGCCGGGAGTTTGAGCGCGTTGTTGACAAAACCTTGGGATATTGACGGCAGACGGGTTATTTGTACCAGCGGGCAAACGCTTCTCTGGCAAGCTCGACGGCGCGGGTCAGTCGCCCCGGTTCGCCGCGCACCGAACAAATATCTCGGAAAGTGATTTCCAAAGGGCACCCACGCGCCGCCATGACGGTTTTTTTCAAGTGCTCAAGGAACGCCCTCTCGTCGAATATTTCGTCGACTGCGATAAAATTGGGGAACGGCTTGCGGTGGTACACGATTTTTTTGCCTCGAAGCGCTTCGCCCATGTATTCTTCGTCGCACCAGGGCGAGATCGACACTTTGCGGAGATTTTTCATTTTTGAAAGGCACTTTTCCCATAAAGTGTGCACGGGTTCGCAGCAGCCGTAGGAAAACAGCCCGCAGCGCGAGAACACTTCTTTGGTGTACGAAAAGAAAAATTCATCGAACATTTCGACTGACATCCCGACAGTTTCCTGGAAATTCGTATACCCCCAAAGATCGGATATTTTGAGCGCGCGCTTTGTTTCATCGCCGAAATTCGGCAAATCATTGGTGAAACAGTATGAATCCATGGCTATGCGGTTGGAATCATTGGTTGGCATAAGGGCTCCGTCGGTTTCCATGGCGTCCAAGAAAGCGAGATGGTCGTCGGTCAGCCGGCGCATTATTTTGTGGAACAATTCCGGGTAGTCCATCATCGAGAAAAACATCGTTTCCATGTCCATCATTTGTATGAAAGCGTAAGCGGGCGAGAAACCGACTATTCTGCCTTCTATCCGCACCGGCAGTATATCCCCGATTATTTCCTCCGCCGCTTCCTTTTGCCTTTTCGCGCCCTCCAAGCCGCCGTCGACGCCAAAAGGGGAGGGCTTGAACAAGCCGCTGTCCGCTTCGAGGTCATGGACCGCGTGTTTGAACATATACCCCATTCCGGAAGTTCCCTTGGGCCCGTAAGTGCTCGCCCTGTACTCAAAAGGATGTATCCAGTTGGGGATGCCCGTCATCACATAGCCGGGTATGACCCGGTCGTCCTTGAATGTTTCGTATTTAAAGAGCTGCCGTTCCATTTGCGCTTCGAGCGAGCGGGCGAAACCGTCCTCGCATTGCAGGGGCTTGTATACTTCGCGTTCCAAACCGTGGAATTCCATCGTGACAAGCGGCTGCCCCGGTTTTCCATCGTTTAGATCATACCAAAGCCGTTTGCGGCTTTCCATGAGCGGCAGCGCCGCAATTTCCGCTTGCCGTTTCGCCAGTTCGCGCAAAATATCGCGTTCTTTGCTGGTGATTGCCATAACTAATTTCCTCCCTTGAACTGATTTTTCGATTTATTATACCACACTTCGAAATATTTTGCAAGATTATTTTAAATATCTGAAAATCAATATGAACAGAAAACGAAAAGTCATCGCATAAAAGTGTATTCATTCGCCAAAAAGTCATTGTATTTTTTGTGATTTTTTGGTATAATATTTAATGTAAATAAAAAAAGGAGGCGAATTGCGATGTTTCGCACGGCAATGGACGATATGCGCCAATGGAAAAACGGAAAATACCGCAAACCGTTAATTATCAGGGGAGCCCGTCAAGTAGGCAAGACTTGGCTGATAAAAGAATTTGGAAAAATAGCTTATAAAAATACAGTCTATATAAATTTTGACAGCAACAAGCGCATGGAGGAATTGTTTTCCGTCGATTTGAATGTAGAACGCTTGATTATGGGATTGGAATTATATTCCGGGCAAAAAATTGACCCGGCGAACACTCTGTTGATATTTGACGAAGTGCAGGAAGTTCCAAAAGCGCTGACTTCCCTTAAATACTTCAATGAAAACGCGCCGCAATATCATATTGCCTGTGCCGGGAGTTTATTGGGCGTGGCGCTGCACAAAGGCACATCTTTCCCCGTCGGCAAGGTTGATTTCCTTGACCTTTACCCGTTGTCTTTTTTTGAGTTTATGGCGGCGTTGGGGAAAGAACGGTATGCCGAAATGATTGTGAACGGAGATTTTGACATGGCGCGTACTTTCCGGCAGGAATATATCGATCTCTTGAAACAATATTATTATGTAGGCGGTATGCCGGAAGTTGTTTTGCGTTTTTCCGAAAACAAGGATTTTAACGAAGTACGGGAAATTCAAGAGCGGATATTGGCGGCTTATGAACAGGATTTTTCCAAGCACACGCACGGCGAAATCGTTCCGCGGATCCGTATGGCATGGAACAGCATACCTGCGCAGCTTGCAAAAGAAAACAAAAAATTCATATATGGGTTGATACGGGAAGGGGCAAGGGCGAGGGAATACGAACTTGCTTTGCTCTGGCTTTGCGACTGCGGGTTGGTTTACAAAGTTCACCGAGTCGCCGCGCCGAAAATCCCATTGAATGCGTATGTGGATTTATCCGCTTTTAAATTGTTTGCGGTTGATGTAGGGCTGCTTTCCTGCATGGCCGGGCTGCGGCAGGATATACTGCTGGACGGGAACGCGCTGTTTATGGAATTTAAAGGTTCTTTAAGCGAACAGTATGTATTGCAGCAATTAAAAACCCAAAAACGCCTTAGTGCGTATTACTGGACAAACGAGCGGAACACGGCGGAGATTGATTTTCTTGTCAGCGACGGGCAGTCGGTTATTCCATTGGAGGTTAAAGCTGAAATAAATCTGCAATCAAAAAGTTTGAAGGCGTTCAGGGATAAATTTTCCCCAGCCCTATCGGTTAGGACGGCTATGGCTGATTACAAAAAAGAAGATTGGCTGCTAAATTTGCCTCTGTGCGCGATTGGGAACCTTTCGCAATTTATTTAAACAAAACCCGCAAAGCCAACAGCCATGCGGGTTTTTGTGGAGCTTCTGTCCAGGATTGAACTGGAGACCTCGTCCTTACCAAGGACGCGCTCTACCGACTGAGCTACAGAAGCGCGAAATGAACCATGTATTATTATATAAAAAAATATCGGATTTGTCAATAGCATTTTTGCAAAAAAACGGGAAAATTCAAATTTTTTTGAATTTCCCCGTCCTTTGCGGGTTTCCTATTTTATCAGTTCGGTTTTGTTGGGGGAATTGCGGCCCTCCAGGTCCGGCAGCCGTTTTTCAAAAGCCGCAAACGATATCTCCACGTCCTCGTATGCCTCCCAGTGCGTCTTTACGCCGACAGTGATCATGTCCTGCGGCCGCAGCACGTTCCAGTTGAACGTAAGCCCCACATACGGCGTCACCCGACCCGCCGCCATCGGCTTGATCGTCATCACCGGCTTTTTCGCGTTGTGTATGATCCGGATTATGCTCTCGATTTCGATCTGCATCAAAAATCCCATGCAGTTGAACAGCTGCACATATGTCTGCACGTCGTACCCGTTGGCATCGGAGTACATGATGAGCTCGGGCATGTGGGCGGAGAGGCCTGGTATCATGCCGTTGTCGCGGATCATGGAGAGGTAGTCGGGCAGCCTGTCGATGGTTCTTTTGTTTTTGTTGACCAGCTGTTCGACGCTCGAGTGGTGCGGGAAACAGAATTTGGCGCCCGCTTTCGCGCTGTTTTTGATCGTGGCCTCCGCTTCCGCCCTCGCATTGCTGTTGTCGTCCATGTTCATCCAGGGGGTGTCGATCTGGGTCAGGGCTATGCCGGTTTTGTCGTGGAAATATTTTATCGAATCCACGAGTATCTTGTCGATGCTGGTAACGCCCAAAATCGCGTCTATGCCGTAATTCGTAAACACTTTGAGGGTAGGGAAAAGGTCTTCGGGCGTTTTGTTCGTGGCGCGTATGTCCATGTCGGCGGCATGGCCCGTGTGGCTGTAGCCGACCAGCCAGTTGGTGCCGATAAGCATGCGCGGCAGGCTCACCCCGTCCACTTCGGTTCTGGGAAATTGCTTGTATTGTTTTTCCATTTTCAATAAATTCCTTCCTTAAAGTTATGCGTTATGCGCCGGTTCTAATCCAGCGCTTCGAATTTGTCTATGGCTTTGTCTATGTCTTTTTGCATATTGCCCTGGCGCTTCTCAAACAGCGATGCGAGGTTGGAGTCGTTTTTCATGGACATGGAAATCAAATCCCCGCTGAAGCCGCCGTAGTTGGCGATTTCGCCAAGATCCCAGACCCTGTTGTGGAAGATTATGTCGAGCATTTCGGCGGAGTCTTCGTCACGCGCCATTTTCGTCTTGAGCGTTATGTCATAGTAGGCGGGCATCGTGGTGTACTTCGATTCGGCGCAGATCGCTTCGAGTATGTGCGAGGTCCTGTAAGGATCCGAGGCGTTGACGGGCACGCACATGAGGCATCCCGTGTGGCTTATCACGTCGGTGTAATAGTCGTCCTGAGTTTCCTCGAGTTTCGGTATCGGCAATATGCCGAAATCCTTGTCCATGGATCGCAGGTTTTCGACTATCCTCAGCCTCACCCACATGACCAGAACCCGGTTGCTCATGAACATCTCTTCGGAAACCGGATATATTCCCGGCACTTTGCCTTCGAGATGGTGCGCGTTGTGCGTTATGTTTCCCTCGTACATCACCTTGAAGCAGGCCTCCATCGCAGCAAACGAACGCTCGCCGCCGAACACTATGTAGGGATAGTCGTTTTCGTCTTTTTTGGTTATGTATTCGTTTGCCCCGTGAAGAAAGCTGATGAGGGTGTCGCGCTGGCCGATCAGCCCGTAGCGGTCGTCGGTGTATACCATCTGGCCGTCGCCGTTCAAATCGGCGGAAGCATCCTTGCACAGGTTGTACAGGGCTTCCATCGTCCATTTGCCGGATTTCACGAGCGGGTAGGGGTCATCCAGCGCGAGGTCTTTTAAAAGCTCCTTGTTGAACACAAATCCGGTGCAGGTGTCGTTGTTGACCATGAGCAGGTCGCCGGACATATAGTACAGTTTATGGCCGAACGAGAGGGCGCCGATGGCGGCTTGGTCCCACCACGGCTGCCCAAAGTCGAAATTGGGCAGTTCGAGCAGGTTCATGAAATATCCGGTCAGGCCAAAACCCGGGGCGTCGCGCATGGGGCTTTCTATCATGTCGTAGAGCTCGTCGCCCGCCTGTATGGATTTTTTGATGTCGCTTCCGAAGTTTTCGGAAAACAATTGCTCGATCTTGAAGTTGTATTTGTCTTCGAGATACGTGTTCCGCTTGAAAACCGCGTCGTTGATCGTGTCGCCGGAATTTTCCTCCTTGTACACCACGTCCCGCGGTATCCAGTCGAGCCAGTCGGGGGAAGTCGAAGTCCTTGTCAAAAACCTGAAAACATACCCGTCGAAATTCGCGTTTTCGTCGAGGTCGGGAAACAGCTTCACCTCTTCGGTGCTTTGCTCGCCGGGATCAGCTTCGTTTTCTTTGGTTTCGTTTTCTGCGGGCGTGTTGCTTTTTTCTTCTTCTTTGGCGCAAGCCGCAAAGAAAACGACCGCGAAACACGCGAATGCCGCCAAAAACAAAGCAACCGGCTTAAATTTTAAAGTATTTGCCATAAATCATCCTCCATATATTTACGATATATTACTGCGACGTTTTATCTTCGTCGTCTTTTTCGTCCGTTCCGGCATTTTCAGCTGTTTCAATTTCATCAATTTCATTAATTTCATCAATTTCTTCGGCCGCTTCTTCGGGGTTTTTGGGCAGCTCGGGGCTTTCTTCCGGTTCCTTTTCCGTTATTTTGGCTTTCACTTCCGAATATACGCCTTCATATTCCGCATTTTCGAGTTTTTGGTTTTTGTGTTTCATGGCGAGCATGACAAAAGCCGCCACGCCGAGCACGAAACACAAAAATCCGACGAGCTGCGATATTTTGAAGATTCCGAAGAAGAGGGTGTCTTTTTCCTGCCGTATGATTTCCAACAGCATTCTCCCGAATCCGTACCAGATTATATACGTCAAAAATATCTGACCGTCGAATTTTTTCTTTTTGTAAATCAAATTTATGGCCGCGAAGCCGAGAAGGTTCCAAAGCGATTCGTAGAGAAAAATCGGATGGACCGCAGCGGCCGAATTTATCGACATCCCCCAGGGCAGATCTGTTTTTATCCCGAGCACTTCGGCATTCGTGAAATTGCCCCACCTGCCAATTATCTGGCCGAGCATGATAGCGGGGGCGGTGGAGTCGAAAACCTTGAGGATGGAGATTTTTTTGAATTTGCAGACCAAAAACGCCGTGGCAAACCCCGCTATTATCCCGCCGTACACGGCAAGCCCCCCGTTCCAGACTTCGAACACGGAAAAAAATGTGGGGAAGGCTTTCAGGTTGAACAGCACATAATAGAGCCTTGCCCCTATTATCGCCGCAGGTATCGAAAATATCGCCACGTCGATCATGTCGTCGACTTTTATCCCGTTGTTTTTTTGCCCCCTCCAGAATGCGTAAAAAATGCCGCACAAAATTCCAAAAGTGACAAATATCCCGTACCATGCTATGTCCCGCCCGATCCATAAAAAATTTTTGATTGCAACCGAGTCTATTTCAAAAGGCCCGAAGCCCAGCTTTGGAAACTCTATAGTGTTCATCCTGCAATTACCCGCTCCTTATATTTGTTTAAAATTTTATAAAATCAATGAATTTCCGGTTGCTTTTTTCCAAACCCGAAAAAATCAGGACTCCCGCCAAAACCACGGCGAATTCGCCGATTGCAACCGTCAGCGCCATCACCCAAAACGATCCGGGTTCTTCGAATATGAAATACAGCATCAGCCCGATTGCTGCCCCGTTGACTATCGCCGCAGCCGGAGCTATGGCGGCTTTGTTTTTTGAGGATATTACCGCCAGGCAAACTATGGCGGTGGCCAAAGTGCCGAATATCATGTCGGGCAGCCCGTACATGAATATGTTTGCCGCGAAAGTGCCCAAAATGAGCGGATAACAATATTTTTTGTCGTAATACGGAAGCAAAAGCAAAACTTCCGCTATTCGGAACTGGATCGGCCCGTAGCTCAAAGGCGCGAAAACGAAGCATAAAGCCACGTAAAGGGCAGCCGTCGCCCCCATTTTCGCAAATTGCGCGAATCGTTTTTTTGCCATTTGCCATAATCCCCCTTGTTTTGATTTTGCTGTGGTTATCAAGGAAACACAGCCCTGTGCCGGTAATAATTATACTATAATTTCGGATTGTTTGTCAAGCATTTTTTTGCAATATCTTTCAGGTGCGGTTCGGCGAAACGGAAAAAATTGTAAAGGGCCCCGCAATAGGCATTGCTTTTTGCGTATCCGTCCGTTTCGCCGTCCCTGTCCCGCCGGCAGCCGCCCCGGCAAAGGCGATAAACTTCGCATGAGGCGCATTTTTCGCCCTCGGCGGCCGAATATTTCCCGTACAGGGAAGTCTCCATGAATTTCCGCATATTCGGCGAATTGTAGATCTCGTCGAAGGACATATCCAAAATGTCGCCTGTCTTCCAGTTGTCCACGCAGTAAAAATCGCAGGGGAAAACCGAACCGTCGGCCTCGATGACGAACTGCCCCTCGCAATACCCTTGGGTCCCGCATTGTTCGGAAGGCTGATTTGCCGCAATCCTCACCAGATTGTCGAAAAAACGTATGCTTATATAGCTGCCTCTTTCAAAGTCGCTGCGCCACAGCCCGAACAGAGTGGTCAAAAACTTTTCATATAGCTTCGGCGTGAGCGAATAAACTTCGCCGAAGCCCGAATTTCCGAGAGGCTCCAGGCAGGGGATGAATTGCAGATACGAAAAGTTTCGGTTTTTGAAATAGTTGTATATTTTTTCGATGTGCTTCGCCGTCTGCGCCGTTATGACCGTCAGGATATTGTAGTCCACTTTCAGCCTGTCGAACAGCTCGGCGGTTTTCGTTATATTTTTGTGCGTTCCTTCGCCTTTTGGGTCCACCCTCAAAAAATCGTTGATTTCTTTTGGCCCGTCAAGGGAAAGCCCTACCAAAAAGTTGTTGGCTTTCAGGAAGCGCGCGAATTCTTCGGTCATGTTTATCCCGTTTGTCTGTATTGAATAATTTATCCGCAGTTTTTTGCCGCTTGTTTTCTCTTTCGCATAATCCGCGAAATGCTCGAAATAGCCCAACCCGGCGAGGGATGGCTCGCCCCCCTGGAAAGCGAAGGTTATGCTCTTTTTTGCTGCCTCGGCGGCTTTTTCTATCAAAGTTTTTGCGGTTTCGGGCCGCATTATGCCGTATGAGCCCACATTTCTGTTTTCGGACAGGCTGTGGTAAAAGCAATACCGGCACCGCAGGTTGCATAAACTCGATGCGGGTTTGATCAAAAGCGTCAGATGATCGGTCATTTTTCGCACCGCCCCTCAATTTGTGTCGATGTTGAATAGCGGGCAATCGTTGTACAGATTGAAAACCAACCTGTCGGAAAAAAGCATCATCAATACATCCGTTATCCCGTTTTTTTCGATATAGTCGTATAAATTCAATTGCTTCCATTCCCAGGGGTAATACAAAAACGTCTCGTCGAAATTGGCCGCGATCAGCCAGTCGGACCACCAGGTATACGAATCGCCGATGATCAATAAATTTCTGCCCGTGTAATTTTCGGGGTACGCATATCTCGCGGGGCGGTTGTAGTAGAGCGCGTAGTGGTCGGCGAACCTGTTTTTGTCGAAATTGCCGCTTTCGTATCTTTGGGAGTTGTCCGTCACCTTGTAGCGCTTGTCTTTTTCCGGCAGGTCGATGTCCATGACCCGGAACAGTTCCGTAATCCGCTGGAAAGAGGATATGAGGGCCGCGGAGCCGCGCATATTCACTTCCGGGTATGCGATCAGCCCTTTCAGCGGGATCGGCTCCCCTATTTCCGGCGAATTTTTGTTTATCATGCCGATGATGTCGCAATACCCGCTGTATGCGCCCATGGCGGACCAGTGATGGTCGGTGCGGAATACGTTTTCCATCCTTTTTTCGAGGGTGTCCACATCAAGCGCGCCTTTTCCCTTGGTTTTCTCGATTCTTTCCATGAATTCGCCAAAATACGGGGCGGTGGTTATCTCGTTTGGGATTATTTTGGTTACATATTCGGCATCTTGCATCCTTTTGCCCACGTAGAGATAGAAATCCACGCCCATTTCCGCGAGCGCGGAGGATATCCTGTTGACGTGGGCTATCTGGACTTCCATATTCGCCGCAAGCGTTTCTTCGGGTGGCGAGAGGATCGTGTCGATGAAACTCTCCACTATGCCATTTTCCTCGGGATATATGACGTAATATTTGTGCAGTCCGTCGTTTTGGATCATCATGGTGGAAAATTCGAGTTGGTCCACTATGGATTTTTCTTTTTCGGGTTCTTCGCCGATTTCGGAAGTTTCTTCGGCGCTTTCAAAATTTTCGAGGCTTGGGGCCGATGTATTTTGATTTTTTTTGGAAAAGCCCGACAGATAATTTGCAAATGAAAAAGTCATGTCGGAATCCGATGTTTTTAAAAAGGTGACGACGGAGCCGTACATCGGCAGATAATTTGTGTAGAGATTCTCGATGGATGCCTTGCTTTCTTCGATCAAGTTGAAAAACCCGGCTAACGAGCCCTGCTCATACACCCTTTCCGGGTCTTTGTAGTTTTTTATGTCCGCCGTCCTGTATATTCCGGTTTTGTCAAAAATATAGTTCAGCGGGCACCATACAAGCAAAAATATGAATATGGTGCAGACTGCAATCACATACAGCCTGTTACGCGAGCTCGGCGAGTTCATAGTTCAATATTTGGCACTTCTATCGCGGTGGATTTCGCAAGCGATTTGATTTCGTTTGCAGTCAATTCCCTGCCGAGTTTGCTGGATAGGAATATGCCTTCCTGCAAAAGCGAGGTTTCAAGCGCGATTTTTGCGGTGGGGATGAGTTCGCATCGGCCCTGCAGCGCGTTTATCCAGTGCTTCTGCGATGAGTCGCAAAGGGAGTTTTCCGGGTGCACCGTGTGGTTCCGGTAATTCATCGCCCCGAGGTCGATTGTCTGGTCGATTTGCAAGTCTTCTTTTAGGGTGTGGTAGCTCAGCGGGTCGAACATCAACCCGCCCAAATCGCCGGCGATCATCGAGCGCCCAAGGCTTCCCATGTGTATCGCCCAGGATTCCACCACGTCGAGCGAAAGGTTGTTTTCATACACTGCGTATCCGGTGCCGAGTTCCTCCACGTCGAATCCGCTTTCGATTTTCCTCTTTTCGTCGACTTCGATCTCCTGGTAGATTTTTCCGACGACCCGCTCGAGTTTGGGCAGCCCGGAAAGGTAAAGGAGCTGCGACATCCTGTAAACGCCCATGTCGAACAGCGCCCCGCCCCTGGCGGTGTGGCTGTTGACGAATTCTTTTGTGGCGTATCCGTCCACAAAGGGCCTGCCCCTCCTTCTGAATCCGCAAGAGCGCACATGGTAGATTTTGCCTATGTAGCCTTTGTCTATGAATATTTTCGCGGCTTTTGCCGAATCGTCGTAGAGCAGGGCGAGCTGTATGTGCAGCTTTTTGCCGTTTTTTTGCGCGGTTTCGTACATAGAGAGCGCATCGGCGTAGGAGCCCGCCATCGGTTTTTCGCAATAGGCGTGCCTGCCCGAATTCAGCACCGCGTTTGTGACCGGGGCGTGCAGATTGTTGTGCAGGCATATGTCGGCGGCATCTATGTCCTCTGTTGCCAGCAGCTTGCCGATGTGCGTGTATCTTTTTTCGATGCCGTACTTGTTCCCGATGTAGTTAAGGCGCTCTTCGTTTATGTCGCAGATAGCCGCAATCTCGCAGTCGGGTATTTCTTTGTAGCTTTGGATGTGCTGTTCCCCTATTATTCCGTTCCCGATGACTGCCACGCGTGTTTTTCCCATAAAAATTTCCTCCATTTTTGATTTGTTTTTTTGTTTTTTGCCTTATATTACTATTATATCGCAAAAAAAAAATTTTTATTGATTTTTTTGTTGACAAATTGAAAAAAATATTCTATAATATATACACGGCAATCGCGCCTCCATAGTAAAAGGGATATTACAGCCCCCTCCTAAGGGGCAGTTGCAGGTTCGAGTCCTGCTGGGGGTGCCAGAAAAACGCCAATATTTGGCGTTTTTCTTTTGGTTGAATTTGAAAATGGCGGAAGGGGGGCGACAGGCTACGGAAAAAATCGCAGATGGCATAATCCGCCACAAAAAATCGGTTACAATAATCTTTGCCGCAGCCGCGCTCGCGTGCGCCCTGCTTTTCATGGCTGTGAACGTCAAATACAACATGGCGGACTATCTGCCGCCGGACACGCAGTCGACAAAGGCGATGAAGCTGATAACGGAAGAATTTTCCCAGGCCGTCCCCAACGCGGAGGTGAGGCTTTGGGATGCGTCGCTCATGGAGGCGCTCTCGTTTAAGAAGGAAATGGCCGCCCTTGATCACATATCCGCAGTGACATGGCTGGACGACGTTTTCGATTTGCTCCGGCCCCTTGAAATGGGGGACGGAGCCCTCGTCGAAAACTTCTATAAGGAAAAAACCGCGTATTATTCGGTTGTGGTCGCAAAAGGAAAGGAAAAGGAAGGCGTAAGGGAGATCCGCGCGCTGTTGGGGGGCAGGGGAGATGTGGGCGGAGAAGCGGCCGAAATCGAATTCGTGCAGTCCGCGACTGGCGTCGAAGTGAAGAACGCCATGATCATTTTGCTGCCCGTCATACTTGTCATTTTGATCGTTTCCACTTCCTCGTGGATCGAGCCGCTGCTGTTTTTCGCGGCGATAGGGATGTCCGTGGTCATCAATATGGGAACGAACGCATTTTTAGGCGGGGTGAGTTTTTTGACGAATGCGGTGACTCCGATCCTTCAGCTCGCCGTGTCGCTGGATTACGCCATATTTTTGCTCCACAGTTTCGACAAGCGCCGCAACTCGGGAATCGAAGCGGGGGAAGCCATGCGCGGGGCGGTCAAGGAGAGTTTTTCCACAATCGCGGCGAGCGCTTCGACCACGCTGTTCGGGTTCATGGCGCTGCTTTTCATGGATTTCAAGCTCGGGTCGGATCTGGGGCTGAGCTTGGCCAAGGGGATTTTGGTCTCTTTTTTGTCAGTCATGGTGTTTTTGCCGGCGCTTACCATGATTGTTTACAAGTCCATAGACAAAACGCGCCACCGCGAGCTGCTGCCGGAGTTTTCCGAAATCGGCAAATTTCTCCGGAAGCTCTCCGCGCCCGCCCTGCTGATCGTGACGCTGGCGGTCGTCCCGTGTTTTTTGGGGCAGACCCAAACCGATTTTCTGTACGGCTATCAGGCCGCCTTCGACAAAATGACGGGAAGCGGCGGGGGCGGGCGCGAAAAAGAATCCACGGCAATGGTGCTGCTCGTGCCGAAAGGGGAGACGGCCAAGGAAGAGCTTTTATGCGAAGAGCTTTTGGCCATGCCGCAAGTCGATTCGGTTCTGTCGTTTGTCGGCGCGGTGGGTTCGGGCATCCCGCAGCAGTTTTTGGACGAATCGATAACGGAGCAGTTCTATTCGGAAAATTTCGCCCGTTTGGTCATATATGCAAACACGCCGCAGGAAGGGGACGAAGCCTTTGCGACAGTGGAGGACATATCTGCGGCGGCAAAAAAATACTATCCCGAAAACGTGTACTCGGTCGGGCAGAGCGCGGTTCTGTACGATATAAAGACGGTGGTGCAAAAAGACAACCGCGCTACGAACCTGATCGCGATAATCGCGATTTTCGCGGTGCTTTTGTTCAATTTCAAATCCGGCGCGATCCCGCTTTTGCTGTTGTTCACAATCGAGTCCGCCATTTGGATCAATCTTGCCATACCGTATTTTACAGGGACTTCGATCAATTACGTGGGCTATCTGGTGCTCAACACGGTGCAGCTCGGGGCCACGGTGGACTATGCCATTCTGCTGACTGTGAACTATGTCAGAAACCGCCGGGCCATGCCAAAAAAGGAAGCGATACATAAAGCGCTGGGCAGTTCTTTCCGTTCGATTTTGGTGTCTGCCGCCACCCTTGCCACTGCGGGCTTCACGCTTGCCGGCACGACTTCAAATCCGCTGATCGCCGACATAGGCGTGCTGCTCGGGCGCGGGACGCTTTTTTCCATGATCATGGTTTTGGTTTTGCTTCCCGGGATTCTGAGGCTTTTTGACAAGATAATCGAAAAAACCACTTACAAATCAAATTTTTTCCATTCCGAAAAAAATCCCGAAAAGCATGGGAAAGCGTAGATTTTAAAAATTTCCCATCCGTGCGCGAAATTTAAAAAAATGCGGAACTAAAAGGCGAAATACTTTTCGCGCTGGGCCTTTATTCGCCCATAGATCGCCGACAGCACCTTGTTTGCGCCATTGACCCCGCAGGCGTAGTCTTTCATCGCTCGCCCTTCCTCATAGCACAAATCGTCATGGAGAGGGAAAAATTCCTGATTCAAAAAACAGGCGTATTTGACAAGCCGCAGGCTGCCTACATAACGCCTTTCCGCGCTCAGGGTGTCGAGCGCCACGCTGTAAAAGTCCTTGATCGATGAAATCAAGGCGCATCTTTCGTTTTCGGGCGAAAAAACGACGGTCGAGCAGATTCCGGGGGAGTTTACGGAGTTGTGGCTGTCCGTGCTGCCGACTATCGGGTATTTTCGCCCCTTTGCCAGGTCTTCGTAGTATTGGATCACCTGGAAGCCGTTTTGCTCGAAATAGCGTTCGCCTCCCAAAACTTCGTAGGCGTCAAAGGGTCGTTCTTGCATCATGTAGTCGGAAAATTCCGGCGGCACCTGGACCACGTTCGATATCCAGTAGGGATGGCAGTAAATCCCGAGCCCGTTCGCTTTTCTGATCTCCTCGAAAATCCAAGAACAGGCGCCATAGGCGAATTTTTCGGTTTTGTTCATGGTCTCAGGCATATCCAAACTTTGGGCGTATGCTTCAATGCGCTCCCACCAATCCTCTTTTTCCATTACATCGGGGCAATTGCCGGACAGGGAGCGTTTTTTCTTGTCGATTCCGACTTCTTTTACGTGGGCGTTGTCTGAAATCAAAGCGTTTATGCTGTATTCGCCGCCGAAATTCACGATGTGGACGTCGTTTATCCTTCCGTTCTTGCTGTCGTTTGGCAAATGCACTTCCTCGCCGGGGATCAGCGCGAATTCGATCGGGGCGTTTTTGTAGGCTTCGATCGCTTCAAGGGAAGGGTAGTAGCGCCTGTGGTCCGTTATCGCCAAAAAATCGTAACCGGTTTTGCGGTAATTTGCGCACACCACCGCAGGGCACTGCGAGCCGTCGGAGCGGCTTGTGTGCATATGCAAGTCGCCCCGAAACGGGTAGCGTCCGCACAAATCTTCAGCTACGGCGTATGCGCAAAGCTGCAATTTGAATTTCAGCTCTTCGTTTCTTATGCGGATGTAATATTGCTGTTCGGAAAAAAAGTCGAATTCGAATCTTATGCATCCGTCGGGCTCCGGAGTTGTCTCGAATTCGAAGAAATTTTTGCGCTCCGGGTAATTTTCGGCCGCTCCTTCGTTTAGCGGGCAAACGGACAATTTGTACTTTGCCTCTTCCTTGAATTCGGCGTGCCGGCCCAATGGCTTTATTGTGATTTGCGATTTTTTTCCGGCGCTGACCACTTTGGGGAATATGTCATAGTTGTGCAGTTCCGTTTTCATAAAAATGGCTCCTTATGTTTTATGGGTTAATTTGGGATTTTTTCGGCGAATTTTTGAATTATCGCTTCCGTGCTTTCGATTTTCGAAGCGAGGTTGCGGTCGTTTTTTTCGAACATCGCGGCCATGAAGGCGTCGCGTATCTTGTCGCAGAGCGTCGTGTCGCCTATGTCCACCACGAGCGTATTGAAAATGAGATCGAGCATTTGCGCGGAATCGTCGTCGCGCGCGTATTTTGATTTCAGCGCTATTTCATAGTATGCGGGGATTATGGTTTTCGCCGATTCGCTGTTGAGCGCTTCGAGCATGGCTCCGGCGCGCTCGAGGTCGGAGTTTGTTATGGGGACCTGCATCGCCATATAATATTCCACTCTCGACACGTATTCAGGCTGCGCGCTGTCATACTTCGGGTATGGGATTATCCCGAACTCGACGTCCATGCTTCTTATCTTTTCTATGACAAACAAAGTGGTGTCCATAAAAAGCGACTGGTTGTTTGAAAACATATCGATGGCGTATTGCGGTATGTCCGGGCCTCCTTTGCCGAGGTAATACGCCCCTGTATCCCACAGCATGGCAAATGTCCTGTCAAAGGCGTTTACGAACTTCTCGCTGCCCATTGACAGATACGGCATGTCGTTTTCGTCTTTTCCCACCGAAAACGCCCCTGCCGCAATCCAAAAATTCGGCAGCACCTGCTTTGGGTGGGTCAGGTAGCCGTAACGGTCGTTTTGATCCATGGCCCCGTCGCCGTCAAGATCGCTTATCGCCGCCTTCATCATTTTTTCCATTTGGTCGAAAGTCCAATTGCCTTCATTTACGAGATTGTACGGGTTGTCGAGTCCGAGATCGCGGATCATGTTTTTGTTGAACAGCAAAGCGTGCGATATTTCGTAAGAAGCGAAATTGAAGTTGCCGAGCGCCACGTATTGGCTGCCGCCGAGCGTCAGAGTCTTATTTGCGCTGGTGTTCCAATACGGCTTGGACAAGTCTATGACAGGTATGTTTTCATATGAATGGACCCAGCCTTCCTGCCAGTTGGCCAAGGCGTCGGGGCACCGCGAATCGAACATGTCGAAAACATCGGCATCCCCCGCGAGCACCACTTTTTTCGTTTTCGCATTCGTGAAGTCGTCGGCGGGCACTTCTTTTATCATCACGTTGAACCTGTCCTCTATGGCGCGGTTTCGCTTGTACATCGAATCGTTGAACACTTCGCCGTTTTCCTCCGGAACGTCTATGTTGTTGTGGACGTTTTCGTTGTAGAACGTCTGAATCTTGAATTCCCCGCCTTTGAAATCGTACTCGCCGAGTTCGTCGGCATATTTCGCGAAGGGGTCTTCGGCCACAGTTTCGCCGATATTTTCGCCGGGGGCTTGGCTTGCCTCATCGGCATTTTCGTCTGCGGCATTGTTTTCGCCGCACGAAGCGAAAACCAGCGCAATCACAAAAAAAACCAAAATGGGCGCAATAATTCTTTTCATAAATGCTCCTCCTGAAAAAATGGATTTTACGTTTATCATTATAGCCCATATTTGCCGTCGTGTCAACACGATAAAAAAATTTTGCATCATACTTGAAAATTTACAAAAAAAGGCTTGCAAAATATTTTTATATGTGCTATAATGCGCATATAGCGCGGATTTAGCTCATCCGGTAGAGCGCGACCTTCCCAAGGTTGAGGTGGCGGGTTCGAGTCCCGTAATCCGCTCCATGATATGTTATACGTTCGGAATATCTGTTTGTCAATGGGTTTTGGGAAAAATACCTACAATATTTGCGGTAAGGAAAAGAGATATGACAAGGCCAGCAAAAACAACGCGCGGCAACATGAGGCGCGACGCCATGCCGACGACGATACGCGTGGTCATACGCCCGGCGGAGGACGTGGGCGGGTACTGGGCGAAATCCGTGACGATAGCGGGCGCGTTCACACAGGGGGACACCATACAGGAAACCGAAAAGAACATGTATGAATCGGTCGATCTGCTGCTTGAGGACGACTACCCCGAGATAACGGACTATACGCTCGAGTTCGAGGTGCGCGATGCCTAAGCTGCCGATAATGAAGGCGAAGGATTTCTACGGGTACCTGTTGAAATACGGCTGCGAGCACGTGAGCGTGAACAGTTCGCACTTCAAGGTGCGCTGGCCGAAAACGAACAGGCCGGCCACGGTGCCGATACATGGCGGGAAGGACATAGGCAAAGGTTTGTTCGCGGACATACTGTCGCAGCTCGGGATTGACGTCGACGATTTCCTGGAGTTCATCGCGGGCAGATGATTCGAATTTAAAAAAATTATTTGTCTTTGCGGGGAGGCTTTTTGACAGCCGTTATTTTGGGGTCGTCGTAGCCGTTTGTAAAAAGGATCGCGATCCCCCCTTTTTGAAATTTATATAAAATCCTGGCTAAATCCTTTTGTATATTTTCCCCCCTTACGATGATTTTTTCGATTCCGTTGTTTTTGAAATACTCCGCCGACGGCATATCCTGATCATATATATCCCAGCTGTTGTCAAAAACAGAATCATCCATTCTAAATCTATGTGCGCGGTTGCTGTCCAACAAAAAAGCGGGCGGCGCGTCTTTTTCTGTTGTCAGCTTTTCAAGCTCCGATGCCCCCCATACCAAAGCGTTTTCTATAGCGCGATTGTCGACGAGCGCCATTGCCCCTTTTTGGCCGTTTGCGCCGTTATAAAGGGGTATCGGGCGAAACCCCGGCATAACAGCAAGCGAAATCCCTTCTTTTATGCTTTCGCAGCCGGGAAGGTCTAAAATTATTGCGGTGTCGTTTTGCTTTTTGTTTGCATAATTTACGCTTGGAATTGTAATGTTCATTGCCGAATTTATTTTTTGGCCGCCGTTGATTGCGATAAACGGAACGGGCCGCGCCCAATCTGTCCATCTGCTTCCGGCCGGAGCCCATATTTTGAATATATCTTTGCCCGTCACGTTTTGTTCCTTTCCAAATCAAAATTCTATTAAAACCGGAATGTCCGCCGCGTTAGAGTCTATGCGCGGAGTTTTGCTTATTCTCGCGTAATATCCGGCAGCTTTGCCCTCGACGCTGTAAACGCCGATACATACATGAAAACTTTCTCCATCTTCGCCAATTAACGGCTTGCTGGCAAATTTTTTCTGCGCTATATACTGTTTGGGATGTTTTTTTACGTCTTTCATTATTTTTTCATACTCGTCATCCCTGCACGCTTCTTTGATCGATATTTTTTCGCCGACCCGCCCGAACGCGGGTTTGAATATATAATCCTCATTATTTCCCGCGTCTTTCGTTTCTATCGTTTCCGGAAGCAGTTCGCGCCAACAAGCCAAGTGGACGCCGAATTCTTCGAGCGTATCCCATACAAACGGGAATCTTTTTGTTTGCGCGAATATGGCGGCGGGATGATTGCACGAAGGCGTTATCGTATCGAAATAACCCTGCCAATGCTTGGGCTTGATGTCGATAAGCCATTCAAGGGGCGTAAACCTGAATATTGCGTCGGCCATGCCTGTATTGCCGTCAAGAATGCTTATTGCCCGGTTATTTTCAAAACGCAAGTGGTCGGCGGCGGCATATATAACGTTATAATCCATAAGTTTTAGCTTGTCTCCCAAAAACTGCATCACTTGTCTGTCGTCGCTGTATGAAGTGCAGTGCACAAGCATGATATTTCCGCCCGGTTTGACTTTTTTGGCAATGGCGCCGGCTATGATGTCGCCAAAATTTTTATATCGGTAATTTTTGCCTTTGAACAATCCGGCTGCTATCCCGGGCATCAGCGAGGCTTCCGCGAAACCGCCGGGAACATCGCTGTTCACTTCGCTTACTGCCCAATTATTTTCCGCAGTCGGGTGAAAGTCATGCCGCATAAGCCGGATATGTTTGTCAGCGTCATAATTTTTCATTCTTTTAAGCTGCTTGCGGATTTTTTTTGGCAAGGCCAAAGGCTTGGCAAGTTTTAAATTGCGATTCAGCGTTTCTTCGGCTTTGATGGTTTCTTTGGCGAGTTTTTCCGTGAGCGCTTCCAATTCTTCGTGTTCTTCCTGCCCAATGACCAAAATATGTTTGGCAATGGTATTGTTATCTGAGAATTGGGGATCCCACTTATATCCGTCGAAGATGACGTCAAGCCTGTAATTGTCATATTTGCTTTCCGGTATAGATATTAATTTCACGGCTGTTTCCTCTTGGCAAATTGTCATGTGTTTTATTATAGCATATATTGGTCGCGTTTTCAATATCCAAATGCCGATAAAATTTACAAAAACATAACAGTATGTATATACATGAAAATTTGCCATGTGGTATACTTGTGGCATAAGCAGATAATGCGATGCGCCAAGGAGGGAAAAAAATGAAAAAAAGCGTAAAAATCCGCGCCTTCGCTTTGATCGCGGCTTCGATGTTTTTGTGCGGGGCGCTGACGGTCGCGGCGGTGATGGGCTCGCCATATGAAATCTTGAAAAAGGCGACATTGGATGCTTTGACTTACCGGAACGCCACAATGGAATTCTATGCGGAAGCGATATTCGACGGCGAAACGTGCGCAAAAGAAAAATCGCTTATCACAATCGGCGAAAACGGATATTTGGCTTGCAATTTCGATGAAAATGGCGAACCGAACGGCGATTTTTACTATTCTTCGGGAAATTTGAGCGTATGCCGCGCTTATCTCGGCGAGGACGGGACGCAGTGGTACAGCGCGTATATTTCGCCCCGCGAATTGAGCGAAAATTCATCTTTTTACCGCACGGGCAATTCGTTCCCCATGTTCTCCCCGGAAGACCGGGATTCCGCCCGCCTTCGGTTTATGGAGCTTCTCGTCGATATATTTGTCGGGGATCTCAAAAACAACATAACGATGAGTTCAGACGGCGGGGTGCGCCTTATCCAAGGGACGCTGACAGAAAGCCAGATTCCGGATATTGTGAAAGCGGGGATCGATATGTTTGTCGAAGAATCGCAGGCTTGGTATGACAGTTCCGCGGTCACCCGCGAAGATTATGCCGCTGCCCAATACCCGTTCGACATACCGGTGAAGGGACTTGCGATAAATCTCGTGCATGGGGAAGCCGAAATCGATGAAAAGGGAAATATGCTTTCCTTTGAAGTGAGCGGCAATCTTACATATGTGAACATTTTCGGCGATGTCACCGCGGTCGAACTGTGCTGCGGCGCGAAATTTTCCGAAATCGGGACAAGCGAAGCGGCCTGCCCGATACCCGGCGCAAATCAGCTTTTAGACGGCGATTACATGAAAGCCCATTTCGGGAGCGCCTACGGCAACGTCTATTTCGCCCTCAACGAAGACGGCAGCATAAACGCGACAAGCGTCACCACGACATACCCCGGCGAAAGCGACAGAAAAGATTATGAAAAAGATTTCGAGGATTGACAAATGGTTCTGGAAGTGCAAAATTTGACCAAGCTGTACAAAAACGGAAGGGGCGCGGAGGATATTTCCTTTGCGCTCTCTTCCGGTGAAGTGCTCGGCCTGCTGGGGCCAAACGGTTCGGGAAAAACCACCACGATGAAAGCCATAGCGGGGCTTGTGGCCCCGACGCGGGGAAGCGTTTATATATGCGGAGTCAACGCGATTGAAAACCACGAAAAGGCGATGCGAAATGCCGGGTGCCTGATCGAATCCCCCGCGCTGTACGACTACATGACCGCATACCAAAACTTGAAACTCGCCGCGCGGTTTTATAAAAGCGCCGATGAGGCGCGCATAGAAGAAGCGCTGAAATTGGTGGCAATGGACAAATACAGAAAAGACAAAGTGAGTTCTTTCAGTTATGGGATGAAACAGCGGATCGGGCTGGCTCTCGCCCTGCTGTCAAATCCCGCGCTTCTCATTTTGGACGAACCCGCCAACGGGTTGGATATAGAAGGCATGGTATACGTCCGCGAAGTGGTCAAAAAAAGCGCCGATAAGGGCGTCGCTGTTTTGATTTCGTCGCATTTGGCGCATGAAATAGAACTTTGCGCCACAAAAGCCGCCGTTATGTACGACGGCAAGCTTCTTTGCGTCGAGGGCATGGTGGCGATACTGGCGTCATATCCCAACTTGGAAGAGTTTTTTTTGGCGCAAGTCGAGAGAACACGCAGGGAAACGGAGGTAAGCGTATGAGCGCGTTTTTGGCGGCTTGGCGAAACGAATGCGAAAAGTTGCGCCGCCGCAAAAAATATACGGTTTTCCTTTTTGCCGGAATCGCAATCTGCATAATCTGGACGCTTTTGGGCCGTCTTTTGGCGAGCTTCATCAGGATGCAAAGCGGATATTCATTTGTCTTCACGCCGACTCCGATGGGGGCCCTGCCGTTCTTTCTGCAGATATTCGTCCCTTTTCTGATGTTCATGGCAAGCGCGGACTTGCTTTCCGCCGAAGCGGAAAACACGATGAAATCCGCCATATGCCGCCCGGTGGAGCGCTGGAAGCTGTACGCCTCCAAGATTTTGGCGGTGGAGGCATATGCCGCGGCGTATTTGACCTGCATATTTTTTGTCTGCGCCGCGCTGACCCAAGTGTTCGGGAAACCGCTCGCGATTTCCGAACTGGCGACGGCGTTTGCTTCTTATGCCCTTACGCTGGTGCCATTGGCGATTTTGGCATCCTTTGCCGCTTTGGTCGCGCTTTTGGGGCATAGCGGGAGCTTGACGATGTTTCTTTTGATCTTGCTCTACACGGCCATGAACGCCCTGACGATGATATTCCCGGCGCTGACGGAAATGCTTTTCACTTCGTATTTGAATTGGTACAGGCTCTGGATAGGCGCGCTGCCCGGCGCATCCAAGCTATTTCACATGCTTGTCATCGTATTCGGGTACGGGGCGGTGTTTTTTACGGCGGGCAGCTTGATATTTGATCGGAAGGAATATTGAAACCAATGAAAAAAGTCGGAATATTGATGGGGTCGAAAAGCGACCTCGAAGTGGTCAAGCCAGCTATTGCCACGCTCAAAAAATTTGGGGTTCCCTTCGAAGCCCATGCGTATTCGGCGCACAGGACTCCCGAAGCGGCGGTGAAATTCGCGGCGGATGCGCGCAAAAACGGGTTTGGGGCGATCATCGGCGCGGCCGGGAAGGCGGCCCATCTGGCGGGCGTGATAGCGGCGCACACCACTCTTCCCGTAATCGCGCTCCCGATAAAAGCCCCGATCCTCGACGGCCTCGACGCGCTTTTTTCCATGGTGCAGATGCCTCCGGGCGTTCCGGTGGCCACAGTCGCCATCGATGGCGCCGAAAACGCCGCCCTGCTCGCAATCCAGATGTTATCCATTTCGGACGAATCGCTCGCGGAAAAGCTTTCGGGCTTCAAAAATGAAATGAAAAACAAAAAATTGGCCGAAGACGAAAAATTGCAGGGCGAAATCGAAGATTTATGAAATGGGGTCGAAGAAAACGCCGCTCAATACGACATTTCCGCCATAGCAGTCGAATTCGAACATGATATCGCCGGTCACTTCGTAGCTTATATAACACCCCGCGACATACTCGTCTTCTTCAAAGAATACTTTTTCCGCGGGTTCTTTCATGGTTTTGCCTGTGCCGTTTCTCGTGGTCACTTCGGCGGATCTGCTATAGCTGTCGAAGTCGTTCATGTACAGCGTCACTTTCTTGGGTTCACCGCCCACGCTGACAGTCAGGCTGAAATAATTGGTTTCGTACCAGCAAGCGGCTATTTTGGCGGTTTTGTCCGGGCTCGTGTACAGCGCGCTGTTTTCGCGCTCGGCCGCCAGTTCTTCATCTTCTTCATGCGCGGGTTCGCCCGAATCGGATTCCCACCAAGTATAGAATTGCTCGTCTTCGAATTCCATTTTGGCATAATCCGGGATGTGGTTGAGTTCGTCGTCTTCCTGGGCGATCACATAGCCTTCGCTGCCATAGCTTCCCACCCAGTCGCCTTTTGTCTCAAAATCCTGGCCGAGCAGCTTCACCGTGCCGCTGTCGGGGACATCCTCGGCAGGGGCGTTTTCTTCCTGTTCCGGAGCGGGCGTTTGCTCTTCTGCCGGAGGCGCCGCCTCTTCGGAATTTTTTTCTGCCGGGGGCGCGGAGGTTCCGGATTCAGCCGCTTTGTCTTCTTCGTCTTTTTCGCCGCACGCGAAAACAAGCGGCAGGCACAAAGCCAACGCGAGCAATATTGCGATTGCCTTGATCAATTTTTTCATAATTTTTTGCATCTCCTCACTATATGCGATAATTGCACGATAATCGTTTTGCATCTGTGTTCAGTTTACCACATTTTATTTCATTTGTCAATAGTTAATTTTCAAAAAAAACTTGACATTTCCCTATTAATTTGGTAGAATGGTACCGTGAGCAAAAAAACATTGGAGCGGCTTTTATGGATAGCGAACTGTATACCATAACTTTCGAGGACGAAGAGCAAAAAGGGGAAAAAATACCGAATCGGACAAATTCCGCCGGGGAAAAACCCGCAAATCCCGTCGGCTTGAAAGCCGCGCAAAATATGCCGGACATAAAAAGAAACGACGATTGGGAGAAAAGGCTCGCCGAGAGGCGCGAAGGCGCAAGGACGATAAAAACGGCGAACGATTTTTATTCCAAATACGGCAAACCCCCTTCGCTGACCACGCAGGACATATTGAAAAGGCAGGGCGCGCCGCAAATCCCGCCGCTCCCCAGCCAGGCCACTCAAAAGAGTTTTTATGAAATGGCAGCCGAATATGCGGGCGAAACCCGCGAAAATTGCGATCGCGTCCCGTTTTTGTGCTATTGGCCGAGCTATGAATACATGAGCGAAAAACAATTGGATTGGTATTTTTTCTTTCGGGGGCGACTCCGCATGGGGGAATATATCGAATCCGACTTGTCCTATCTTTTTGTCTACATATACGAACTCATAAACCAAATCGGGGCGAAAAGCCCGGACGACGGTTTTTTGAAAATGGTCGCCATATGGAAAAACTACCGCAAGGCCCACGACAAATTGGACCGCTATATGATCGACTGGTCGGGCGACTATATAATGTACTACGATTGCGATTTGGGAAAGTGCTTTGAATTGTTGGAAAAAGAAGGGCTGTTTTTGCTGATGCCCGCCGATATGCTGATGGGGCACTATATGAAAAACGATTCGGCGATGCCCATAGAGCTGATTTCGCGGTTTTGCGACTATAAATTTTACGAAAGCGAATTCATCAAAGGGGAGGACGGCAACCTGTTCACGGAGCGCCTGCCCAGGTTGTTTTCCGAGATCCGCCGGAATATGGCCGAAAGCGAAGAAGGCGGCTTTGAATCGCGCTTTGCGCCATATGCGAATATACGGCACACGAAAATCCCTTTTTTAAGGGCTCCCTTCAACAACGAATCAAATACCCGCCTGCAGGTTTATCCTCCATACGAGAAGCATAAGCCGCTTCGCGCTTTTTTCACCGCGACAGTCAAGGAATTCGAGAATTGCCTGCGCGAGCTGAAAAAATTCAAAGGGCGGCTGCGCCCCGAAACATTGCCCGGCGAGATTTCAGCCATTTGCAAAAAAGCCGCCGCTGAAGCGGCAAGCGGCGCAAAAGCCGGACCAGCCGTAAAAATAACGATAGACCGCGACAGGCTGCTTTCGCTGATTGCCGATTCCGACGAGGTGAGAAAAAAACTCATCGAGGGCAACTACGAATACGGCGGGCAAATCGAAGAACAAGAGACAGGCGAAGCGCCGCAAGCCGCCTCCCCTGCAAAAAGCGGGTTTATGGCCGGGCTGTCGCCGACGCAGCGGCAGATCGTCGATTTTTTGCTGGAGCATGGCGGGAGCAGCGGGGCAGGGGAAATGGATGCGGCCTTTTTCGGGATTTTCGCGGGGGTGGAAATCGACCGCATAAACGAAGCCGCGCTGGAATCCGGCGAAATCGGGGATATTCTGATCGGGTTTGAAGACGGGCGCTGGCACATAATCGAAGATTATATGAATCAGTTGTAAATCCGGATGATTGAGAGGGCTATTTGGCAGTATGGAAGAAATAAAAATACCAAAACGAATATCGACCGCGCTATTAAATTCGATAACTTCGGGGGTCACCCCGAGGCTGGGCATCGAGCACATCGCGGTGGGCAGAAAAAGGGAAATCGAGACCCTGCTTGGCGATCTCGAAAACATCGGGCAGGGGGGATCTGTTTTTCGTTTCATCGTGGGGCGCTACGGCAGCGGCAAAAGCTTTTTGCTCCAGATCATACGCACATACGCCATAGAGCGCGGGTACATCGTGGCAGACGCGGATCTGTCCCCGGAGCGAAAACTCACCGGGGGAAACGGCGCCGGGCTTGCCACTTACCGCGAACTTTTAGGCAATATGTCGTCCAAAGTCCGGCCCGACGGCGGGGCGCTTCCGGCGCTGCTCGACAAATGGATCGACAACATACGCATAGATCTGATTTCGGGCGGTTTCCCCGAAACCGAAATCCCCGCCAAAATGGAACAGCGCATATTGCTCGACATAGCCGCGACTGAGGAACTCGTGCACGGCTACGATTTTTCCAAGGTGCTGCAAGCCTACTGGCGGGGATTCAATTCGGGCGACGACAACCTAAAGAACGCCGCGATGAAATGGCTGCGCGGCGAATACGCCACAAAAGCCGACGCCAATTCGGAACTCGGCGTGCGCGCCATAATCACCGACGAGACTTGGTTCGACTATATGAAATTGATTTCGGCGTTTGTATCGATGGTCGGGCACAAAGGATTTGTGATGCTGCTCGATGAGGGCGTGAACCTGTACAAGATTTCAAACACCATATCCAGAAACAACAATTACGAAAAACTGCTCAACATGTTCAACGATGCGATGCAGGGGAAAGTGCGCGGGCTCGGCGCGTATATGTGCGGGACCCCTCAGTTCGTCGAAGATATGCGGCGGGGGCTTTTCAGCTACGAAGCGCTCAGGACGCGCCTTGCGGGGAGCCGCTTCCTAAAAGAAGGGATGCAGGATATGCAGGGGCCTTTGATGTATTTGGAAAAGCTGACGCACGAAGAAATGTTTGTGCTGCTGGGCCGCGTCTCGGCTCTGCACCGCGCGCATTACGGCTACGGCGAAACAGTTTCCGAGGAGGAGCTTATAGCCTTCATGCAAATCGTGGCAAATCGGCTCGGCGCAGACGAGCTGCTCACCCCGCGCGAGGTGCTTCGCGATTTTGTGAGCATATTGAACTATATCCACCAAAATCCCGGACATAGCTTCATATCCATGATAGGGGGCGACGACTTGCTGAAGAGAATGCCGGCAAATTCGGGCGAAACAGATGAGAACGAAGAAGGCGAAGAAGCGGAGGCGGTGGAATTTACCCTATGAGCAAAGTATTTGAAAGGCTGTCGCCGTTTATAAAAGAATACATATACGCGCACAATTGGGACGAACTCAGGGAAATACAAGTGGAAGCCTGCAAGGTGATATTCGAAACAAAAAACCATTTGCTGCTTGCCTCCGGAACCGCTTCCGGCAAAACCGAAGCGGCGTTTTTGCCCGTTTTAACCGAAATAGCAAACGACCCGCCGCGCTCGATCGCGGTTTTGTACATCGCCCCCATAAAGGCGCTCATAAACGACCAGTTCCTGCGCTTGAACGATTTGCTGAAAGAAGCGGAGATTCCGGTATGGTACTGGCACGGGGACGTGTCCCCCACGCACAAAAGGCGAATGCTTAAAAATCCGTCGGGAGTGCTGCAGATCACGCCCGAATCGCTTGAAAATATGCTGCTGAACAAGGGAAACGAGCTGATGCGCCTGTTCGGGGACTTGCGCTATGTGATCATCGACGAAGTGCACAACTTCATGGGCTCGGACCGGGGCTTGCAAGTGCTGTGCCAGCTCGAGCGCCTTTTTTGGCACACGGGGGCTGCGCCCCGGCGCATCGGCTTGTCGGCTACCTTAGGGGACTATGCCCTGGCGGAAAAATGGCTTTCTTCGGGGACGAACATCCCGGCGCTCACCCCTGCTGTAAACTCCGGCAATAAAAGCATAAAGCTGGCAGTCGAGCATTTTTACGAATCGCGCAGCGAAGAAGAGGGAAAAGACAAAAAAGAAGGCGGATCCGAAGAAACCGAAGATTTGGCGCGCGCCTCGGATTTCTGGGAATATCTGTATGAGAGGACCCTGAACAAAAAATGCATCGTATTCGCCAATCTCAGAAACGACGCGGAAATGGTCATCGCGATGCTGCGCCAGATCGCGGAGCTGAGAAATATGCCCGATGTATATCACGTGCACCACGGAAGCATTTCGGCCGCGCTTCGCGAAAACGCGGAAAGCGAAATGAAAGAAGGCGCGGGCCCTGCCGTGATTTCCGCGACGCTGACGCTCGAAATGGGAATCGACATCGGGCAGCTCGAATCCATATTCCAAATAAACGCGCCAAATTCGGTTTCGAGCTTTTTGCAGAGGCTCGGCCGCTCGGGTCGCCGGGGAAATGCCGCCGAAATGTGGTTTTTGTGCAGCGAGCAAGCTCCTTCCGGCGTGCCCTTGCCTCCGCAGCAGCTGCCTTGGAGGCTGCTTCAGACTGTTGCGGTTTTGCAGCTGTATTTGGAAGAGCGCTGGGTGGAATCGCCGCTTGCGGTCAAATATCCGTTGAATCTGCTCTACCACCAGACGATGAGCATCGTTTCGAGCCACGGCGAAATCGCCCCGGAAGCGCTGCAAGCAAAAGTTTTGGGGATGGAGCCGTTTTCGCATATCGCAGACGAAGACTACAAAGCGCTGCTTTCGCATTTGATATCGATCGGGCATATGCAGAAAATGGAAGACGGGGGGCTGATCATCGGCTTGGAAGGCGAAAAGCTGACCAACAGCTTCAAGTTTTTAGCGGTGTTCGCCGACGACGAAAACGAATATGTGATCGTAGCGGATTCGAAACCGATAGGCAAAATCGAAAATCCGCCGCCCCCCGGGGAACGCGTGACGCTCGCGGGGCGGACCTGGGAAGTGACCGAAGTGGATTTGCGGCGCAGGACGGTTTTCGTCACCCGCGTCAAAGGCAAAGTGCAAACGTACTGGAAAGGCGGGGGATACAAGATAAACGACCGCATACTTGAAAAAATGAAAGCGATCCTCATGTGCGGCGCGCAATATCCCTATTTGCAAAAAAACGCGAAAGCGCGTATTTCGGAATCGAGGTTCCTTTGCGCGAATTCGGGCATGGGAGAGTTAAATGTGGCGAGCCTCGGCGGAAAAACCGTGTGCATTTTGCCTTGGGCGGGCACTGTCGATTTTGTCACGATATTGTATCTCCTGCGCAAATACATGGGAGACCGCATAGATGCGCGAAGCGTGGGGGGCTGGACCCCATACTATATAACGGCGAAGCTGACAAGCGGCACCGCGCAGGATCTGTTAGATGAGTTCCGGGCGCTTCTCAGCCAACCTCTGAACATACTAAACGACATAGGCGAAGACGACTTGGACGAGCTCAAGGGCAGCTATGAGTACAAGCCGCCCAAATACGACGCTTTCATCCCAAAAGAGCTGCAAAAAAAGGCGATAATCGCGGATTATATAAATTTAAGCCGGATAGCCGGGCGCGTGGCCGATTGGAAATGCGGCTCCATAGTGCCGGCTGACGGGAAAAGTGAAATGTGAAACATAAGGGGGAAATGAAAATGAATAATTGCGGGATACCCTGCGTCGAAGGCGGCGCATATGAAAAAACCCCGGAATGGGCATTGTTGGAATGGAAGCTCATTGGCCGGATGGAGGAAGCCGTTGAAATTTTTATGAAGAAATACGTCCGCAACGACGGAACGCTTGCCTGGCGTACATTTTGGCCCGGAATGGACGGCGCCGACGACGCCTTCGAGTCATTCCAAAATTATCCCATGCTATATGCCCTGGGAGCCGGAAAACGCCTTCTCGAGCTTGCCCACCATGAATGGGACACGACTGCGTGGCAGTGGACCCAATACGGGCAGCTGCACCGCGAATTCTGGGCATATTACGATTGGATGCATCATGGGGAAGGCAACCTGTTCTTTTACTACATGGGGCTGGCGGATCCGTTTTCCTTGAAATTCCGTATGCGGGCCGAGCGTTTTGCTTCTTTCTACACGGGAGAGGACCCAAACGCGGACAATTTCGACACGGAACTCAAATTGATGCGCGCCCCGATAAATGGCAGCCTCGGACCGCGCCTGGCCCACTCTGCCGAAGATTGGGAAACCCACCGCGCAGTGCTCGACAATTATCTGCCTCCATTCGAGGATATGCCGGGCATACCGTTCGTCATGGGCAAATGCGACTGGACAGGCGAAGAGACATACAAAACAATCTTGTCATTCATCAACAAAAGAATGGCTTCCGGAGACGTTCCGCTCAATCTCAACGCGACTTCGCTGATGGCTCACGCATATATGTATACAGGAGAACCAAAATACAAAACATGGGTGACCGATTACCTTGAAGCATGGGAAAAGCGCACGAAAGCAAACGGCGGCATCATTCCCGACAACATAGGGCCAAGCGGCAAAATCGGCGAATATATGGACGGCAAATGGTGGGGAGGATATTACGGCTGGCGCTGGCCCCATGGGGCGCTGACAATAATAGAACCGCTGATTATCGCGGGCTGCAACGCTTTGCTGCTTACGGGCGAGAATCGTTGGCTGGATTTGGCGCGCTCGCAAATGGATATGCTTTATGAAAAACGCAAACTGGACGACAGCGGCAATCCGGTCATGCCCATGCGCCATTTCGACGGCGGCTGGACCGATTACCGCAGGGAAGACACAAAATGGCCCGTGTACATGTGGTCGGTGACGATGGATGAAAACGACAAAAAGCGCATAAGCCGCTTGCCCGGCCAAAAATCGTGGGGCGAAGTCCCCAAAAGCTTGGGCAAAGGCAACCGCATGGAAATTCATGCGTGGTACCATTACATCAACGGGAAAAATTCGGATTTCCCCGCGCAGACTTTGGAAGCGAACTATGCGTCAGTCGAAAAAAGGCTCGCGGAAATAGCGAGCGACGCCGCCGACGTCAGAGGCGAGGATATCCACCATTGGCAGGATAAAAACCCTGTGATCTGCGAAGCGCTGGTGCAGCTGATGCTGGGCGGCTCGACAAATATTTATCACGGGGGGCTCATGTTCACCGCGCTGCGCTATTTTTACGGCGGGCGCCCCGGGCTGCCGGAAAAAACAGGCGCGCTTGTAGAAGCCGTCGATGCGGGCGGCGTCACCGTATCCTTCCACAACGCTTCGGAAAAACCCTGCGAATTTACGATTCAGGGGGGATGTTTCGGCGAGCATACGCTGAAAAGGGCGAATGTGGCCGGAAGCGGCGAAAATATGGAAATCGGCGGAAAATATCTTAACGTCAGGCTCGGCGGCCGCGAAGGAATCAAGCTGCGCATCGAAATGGAGCGTTTCAGCCAAAAGCCCAGTTACCTTGCCCCCGAAATGAATTACGGCGATTTTCCCCCGCCAATAAAAGCGAGGATCAAGGAAAATTGAAAAATATGTTGGAAAAAATGAAAATAAAAGACAAAATCCGTCAGCACAGGTTGCGTTGCAAAAACAGGGAAATTCCCTTAGGGGTGGGGTGCGCGCATATCGGGAAAGGGGAAACCACCGTGGCCCAGGACGTGGATTTGCTGCTTGCTTGCTACGAGAAAGGTTTCCGCTATTTCGACACTTCAAGGCAATACGCCGAAAGCGAAGTGTCAGTGGGGGAGTTTATCAAAAACGTGCCGAGGGAAAGCTTGTACATCGCCACAAAATCGCCCTGCCCCGGATGGGATTTTGAAATTTTCAAGCGCAATTTTTACGAGAGTTTCAAGCGCCTGCGCGTCGATTACATAGATGTTTTCCAAATACACGACACCGACCATTTCGGACGCTGCGAAGCCCATATCGTCCCCTTTTTGGAAGATAGGCGGAGCGAAGGGCTGATCGGATATATCGGAATGGGGACGCGTTCGCTTAACGCCCACGAAAACGGCGTGGCTTGCGGGGCGATTCAATCTTCGTTGAGTTATCTCAATTACAGCGTGCAAAACAAAGCGGCGACGCATCTGATCGAGATATGCAAAAAATACGGCGCGGCGTTCGTGAATGCATCCGTTTTCAGCTATGGCATGCTTCATATGGAGAATTTGCTTGATTTCACCAAAAACCCCGGCGAAGCGGAAAAACGGCGCAGGATTGCCGCCCATGAAATAAGGGAATTGTGCAGATCGATGGGCATCTCAATATTCGACGTCGCCACCCAAATGTCTTTGCTGAACCCCGGCATAGACATGACGCTGATAGGGATCCGCCGCATGGAAAATTTGGCCTCGACGCTTGCTTCCCTTGAAGCGGTCATCTATCCCGAACAATGGGCGAGAATTTTTGCGTTGCAAGACGAATTCCCATTGATGTACATACAGGACAATCTATGACGATATGGAGGATTATATATGTTTAAAGGCGTGATTTGCCCGATTATTACGGCGTTCGATTCGCGCGGCAATGTCGACTACAAAGCGCAGGGCCTGCTTGTGGAGCGGCTGGTTGGGCATGGCATAGACGGAATTCTTTTTTGCGGGAGCATCGGGGAGTTTCCATCGCTTTCTTTGGAGGAAAAGAAAACTTTTTTCAAATGGGCCGTGGAGAAAGTCAGCGGGCGCGCATGGGTTTTGGCCGGGACGGGCGGCACAAACGTCGGCGAAACAGTCGAGTTGACCAAATACTGCAAAATGATCGGGGCGGACGGCGCGGTGGTGATTTCCCCCTATTACTTTCAGCTCGACGAACGCGCGCTGCACTCATATTACGCATCCGTCGCCCAAGTGGAATTTCCCATCGTTTTATACAATTTCCCCGAACGGACGAAAGTATCTTTGCCGCCAAAGCTCATAGCCGGGCTGGCGGAGGAATTTGCAAATATCGTAGGGGTGAAAGATACCGTCGATTCAATGAGCCACACGAGGGAATTGATTGGCGAAATCATTCCAAAGCGCGGGGATTTTTCCGTTTTGTCGGGGTACGACGAATACTTCGTCCCAAATCTTATCAGCGGCGGTTCGGGAGTGCTGTCCGGTTTGACCAATATCGCGCCAAAAGTATTTATGGAAATCAAAGCGGCCTTCAACGAAGGGGATTTCGGCAAGCTGTGCGTGCTTCAAGGCAGGCTGAATAACCTGATGAGGATTTATTCGATGACAAATCCGTTCATGTCCGCCATCAAATATGCGCTGCATACGATGATACCCGAAGTGGGATATGCGCTGCGCGAACCGTTTTTGCCCATTACGCAAAAAGAACGCGATGAAATCGACGAGCTGCTCATGGGCATTTTTTAAGGCGGGCCATTTTCAACCGAAAGCCTGGCCGCCGTGCAAAAAAACCCCGTTTTGGGGTTTTTTGCTTTGCCCAAAACAAAAAAACTTGTAAAATCGCCAAAATGCGCTTGACAAAAAAGAAAAAATCTGGCATACTAAGGCTATAAGGAATTGTGCGGCAACGAAAGTCAAATGTACGAAATATGGATAACACGAATCAAAGCGCGTTTTCGCGGCTGTCGCCGTTTATCAGGG
>Ga0082212_10000994_pt1 | contig 41682 bp, 35 predicted proteins | sample TergutNt197P3_FD_71548 | JGI IMG/M metagenome (GOLD analysis project Ga0082212, IMG submission 71548) | Neocapritermes taracua P3 segment gut microbial communities from Petit-Saut dam, French Guiana - Nt197 P3 | ecosystem: Host-associated > Arthropoda: Insects > Digestive system > Gut ...
GTCGGCTCGTCACATCCTGGGGCTGTATTCGGTCCCAAGGGTTCGGCTGTTCGCCGATTAAAGTGGCACGCGAGCTGGGTTCAGAACGTCGTGAGACAGTTCGGTCCCTATCTATTGCGGGCGTTGGAGATTTGAGAGGAGCTGTCCTTAGTACGAGAGGACCGGGATGGACGTACCTCTGGCGCACCAGTTGTCCTGCCAAGGGCATAGCTGGGTACCTATGTACGGACGAGATAAACGCTGAACGCATCTAAGCGTGAAACTCTCCTCAAGATGAGATCTCCCATTCCTTTAAGGAAGTAAGGCCCCACGTAGACTACGTGGTCGATAGGCCGGAGGTGTACGCACGGTAACGTGTTTAGCTGACCGGTACTAATCTGCCGAGGGCTTGACTTATTTTTAGAAGCGCCGAGTACCCGAGCAGGGAGACTAAGTCTCGGAGCCCAGCATAGCTGGGCGCAGCGTGAGCCAAACCAAGAGAGCCGCACAGCGGCGAACTGTTTGGCGGAAGCGTGAGTGACTTAGACGACCGCCCGCGAGGGTAACGAGGCGTGTGAGCAACGAATTCTTGCACTGTTCGCTTTCCGTCTGAAGTCTTTATTCGGTTTTTAAGTTGCGTTGAGCAACTATAGTTGGTACCGATGGCAGCGAGGGTACACCCGTTCCCATTCCGAACACGGCAGTTAAGCTCGCTCACGCCGAAAATACTTGGCTGGTGACGGCCCGGGAAGATAGGTAGGCGCCAACACAACGGACAAGCCTTTGCGCTTATCCGAACGCTAACGGCTCCCCAACAGGGGAGCCGTTAGGCTGTGAAGCCGGTTGCCGCCAACCTAGTGGCGTTTATCTAGTAAAAATATGATGAGGATAAGAGGTTTCATTATCTTCCCAAATAAAGTCCTTGTTTGGAGTAAACCATTCCTCATAGGGAATCCATTCAAATCGAAATGACAGTTTCTCTTCACCATTGTCATTGAATTCCGGTATAAACCCGAAACTGAAATTCTCCGTGCCTTCCGGGAGTTCGTAATGGGTGGAGCCGTCTTCATATCTAACGGGAAAGTAGAGTTTAGATAATTCTGCATTCGCGTCTTCCCATTGCTTAACATACAACCCGGCGTTTTCGGGATCGACTAGAAATTCCGCCAGCAGTTTCGCGTTGCCGCTCTGTATCGCTATATATGCGTAATCCCACGGAGCGGGGTACATCACATCAAAAACTTGCCGGGCAACGTCGTATAAGTTGTCTCCCTGTGGGTTTACCTCCTCTATGGTGTGAAAAAGCCATTTGCCGCCGGCCTTGTATCTGCTGCCGAATCTGTCTTTGATCTGCCGGACGACCTCGTCCGCGATCTGATTGTCTGTGAAAACGGGCTGCAAATCAGCCGGGGGTTCCGTTTCTTCCATGCCCGGCATGAGTACGGAGTCCTCCGGCTCGACGCCGATGAAGCCGTTCATATACAGCAGCGGCACGCCGACGATGGCCAAAAGCATACAGGCCGCGAAGGCGATCCCGGCGGCGCGAGGCCATGCCCGGCGCGGGGAAACGCTTCCTTTTTCGCGCGCTTTTGCCAATGCGTGCCCGAAATTCTCGCAAAACCCCTCGTCGGCACTGCCGAACGCGTTGGTTAAGTCCCTTTTATCAAACACTCATACTCGCCTGTTGAAAACCCTTCGATATAATGCAAAATGATGGGCAGGCGCAGTTTTTCATCCAGCCGGAAGAGCGCGTCGTGCAGTTCGGCGTCGGGCGGGGCGGCGCGCTGCGGCATCGTCTCGGTCGGGATCTCCCGCTTGCGCTTCCGTTGGATGTTGCGGCATTCATTGAGCAGGATGCGGACGACCCAAGTCTGCATATACCGTTCATCTTGGAGGGTGTTTGATTGGCGGTTTATGAAAGTTTGATCCCTTTCTTTTTATAGGCTGCTACGAATATGACGATGAAAACCGCGATGTTGCAAGCAATCACCAACAAAGGCTTCCAAAGACCCGCCGAAAAATCGTTGACGATCACGTTGATTTGTTGTGTGTATAAAACGCCCGCGGCTTTCTCTACCGTTTCGTTAAACGTAGCGATCATCGGGGTAAAGCCAACAATCATGGCGACGGGCATACTGAGTGACGTTGCCGTTTTTTGATTCTTCGACAGCAGCCCGATGGCCGCGCCGAGCAGGATGGACGCCGCTGTGCCGGAAATCATAACGGCCAGGAATTTCAAGGTTTCCGTTCCGGTGAAATCGCCGATCAGGGCAAACAGCACAGAGGCAACCGCGCCCGCCAGTAAATAAAAACCGATCGTGCCGAACAGGTATTGATACGGCTTAACGCCCGCGATCATCAGGAAACGCAAACTTTTCTGCTCAATGTCTTCCGCGATGACCCCTGTGGCGGAGGAGATCAGCCCCATACCGGCAAAGATGGCCGCCATCATGGTGACGAACATATTGGGCGGCAGGTCTTCCACCGTCACCAGCTTCGTCATCATCAAGGCCACCACCGGAAAAATGATGAACATGACCAGCACCATCGGGTTTTTGAACATATCCTTGGCCTGTTTGATAAAAATCGCTTTGATAATCCTCATTCCAGTTCCACCCCCGTAAGATTGATAAAGACGGCTTCCAAATCCGGCACGGTTTTGAACGAATTGTGCCGTTCGCATATATCGGCGGGGACGCCCTCTTCGATGATCTTTCCTTTGTGCAGAAGGCCGATATGATCGCACAGCTTAATCGCTTCGTCCATGTTGTGCGTTGTTAAAAAGACCGTCGCGCCGTTATCGCGCAATCCTAGAATCAGCGTGTGTATCCCCTTCGCCGTAGCGGGGTCAAGCCCGCTTGTCGGCTCGTCGAGGAAGAGCACCTTCGGCTCATGCAAAATCGCCCTTGCCAGCGACAACCGCTGCCGCATACCGTTGGAAAGCTCGTTAACGGCTTTTTTCGCGGCGTCGGTAAGGCCGACGTTTTTCAACGCTTCAAGGGATTTTGACCGGGGTATCCCGTAAACATCGGCGAACAGGTTCAAGTTGTCCAAACAGTTCAATCGGCCGTATAACCCGTCCGCGTCGAGCATCAGGCCTGTCTCCAGCATGTCCGCCCCTGTGCCGTGGCTGCCGCCGTCGGCATTCAGCTGCTTTGTGAGAATGTTGATGATGGTTGTTTTCCCCGCGCCGGACGGGCCGAGCAGCCCGAAAATCTCCCGCTCTTTCACCTCGAATGTCACGCCGGATAAAACGGTCTGCTCCCCAAACCGCTTAACAATCCCGTTCATGTGAATCATTGTGTTCTCTCCTTTCTCTGCTTTGCCGCGCTTTGTAATCCGATAGCTGTTTGCCGTATTTTTTGTCCTCCAGCTTGGTTTTAAGAATCATGAAGAGGATCCCGCCCGTCATAGAGACGCCGAAGGAAATCAGAAAGCTGATCCAAGCTAGCCCGTTTCCGGTCGGGAACCATTGAAATATCAAGGAAAAAGCGACCGTAATGATAAACGTGATCCCGCCGATCATCGTATACCGCCACAACAGCATCAAGCGTTTGCTCACGAAGAAAAAAACACCGTTCACGCCGGTCACGGTCAGAGAAAAGAGGAAGATTTGCCCAATCGACGCATAGGCCAGCCCATCGCTCCCCAGCCGCATAAATCCTCCCGTCTCCCGGGCAGAATCGCCCACAGCCCATCCGACGGCGGATACCATCATAATACAAACGGCAAAATTGACCATTGTCTGGGCAGCAAACTTGATTAGCGCAGAATTACTCCTGTCCATTATTCGTCCCTCCCGCTCAGTTTATCCTTGACATAGGAAGCGTATTGCCTTGAAACAATCAGTTTTTCGTCATTGTCCATACGGAGGATGAGCCTGCCGTCTATATCCGACCGGAGCGATTTGATCTTGTTGAAATTGATGATGCTGGATTTACCGGCCCGGAAAAAGTCGATGGAAGAGAGCCGTTCTTCCAGCTCGTAGAGCCGCAGGGAGCTTTCATATACGTCCGTCTCCGTGTACAGGAATGTCTTTTTATCGGCGGTGTCGATATAGAGAACTTGCGCGGCGTCGAGGATATATGTCTGATTGTTTTTCTGTCCGGTCAGCTTCAAATCCAACGCCCTGAGCGACGCGATCATCTTTTCCAGCTCGCCGCTCATTGCGTCGCAGCTGACGGTGATCTCCGTCTCTTTGAACCGCCCGTCTATATTGATGTTGATTTTCAAACGGCAATCCCCCCTTTGAAGCACTATCCGTATTATAAAAGGAGCGGGGTGGGGTTTCAAGCGGTTTTTCCCAAGATGCCGGAAAACGCGCCTGACTTTCGGATTTTGCGGTGCGCGCAACCATCCCCTTGACGCAATGGAATTGACCAATCGGCCTATACCTTTTATTTTTTCTTCCCTTTGCGCGCTCAATATGATAAAATAAATAATCTGCGGGGGAAACCCCGTGAGAAAATTTAGGAGGAAAAACAGAGATGAAAAAACTGCTTGCACTCGCGCTTGCCTTAGTCCTTGCTTTCACACTGGCTGCCTGTAAAAGCGCCGATCCCAGCGACAGCGCGGATCCCAACGGCGAAGCCAACCCCGGCGCCAACGCGACCCCCAGCACCGACGCAGCCCCGGACGGGGATTTCGCCTACATACAAGGGAAAGGGAAAATCATCGTCGGCTACACCGTTTACGCGCCGATGAACTACACCGATGACGACGGCAATTTCACCGGGTTTGACACCGAGCTGACCAACATCGTCTGCGAAAAGCTGGGGCTGACGCCCGATTTCGTTGTCATCAACTGGACAACCAAAGAAATCGAACTGGCGGCCAAAACCATTGACGTGGTTTGGAACGGCCTGACCATCACCGAATCGCGCAAACAGGAGATGGAGATCACCAAACCCTACCTCAGGAACGCTCAGGTCGTCGTGATGAAAACCGGCGCCGACTACAGCGGCACGGCGTCGCTGATCGGCAAAACGGTCGTGGCCGAGATCGGTTCGGCCGGGGAACTGCAGCTCATCGGCGACGATGAAAACGAGCCCGAGGCAAACCTCGCGCAATCGAATTATGTCGGCATGGAACTGCAAACCGCTTGCTTAATGGAAGTGGCCGCCGGAACAGCCGCCGCCGCCGTCCTCGACCTCACGCTGGCTCGCGCCATGATCGGCGAAGGAACGGATTACGCCAACCTTGAGATCGTGGACGAGATGGCCGAAGAGTTCTACGGCATCGCCTTCCGCAAGGGCTCTGACCTATGCGAAATGGTCAACAAACTCCTTGACGAACTGCTTGCCGACGGCACACTGACCGCGCTGGCCGAGAAGTATCAGCTCGTTTTGGCGTAAGAACGATACGAGGGGAGGGTTGGTATGGACGCATCGGTCATCTATAAGAGCCTGGCGGAGACCTTTTGGATCAACTGCCGCCTCTTTTTGCTGACCCTCCTCTTTGCCCTGCCGCTGGGGCTGCTCATCTCGTTCGGCTCGATGAGCCGGATCAAGCCGGTTGCGTGGTTTACCAAAACCGTTGTTTGGATCATTCGCGGAACCCCTTTGATGCTCCAAATCATCATCATATTCTACGGCCCTACCCTGCTGGGCTTGTTTGAGTCCAGCCCGTGGGCTTTTGACGACGGGCGGTTTTATGCCGCCACTTTGGCGTTTATCATCAATTATGCCTGCTATTTCTCGGAAATCTTTCGCGGCGGCATCCAAGGCGTCCCGGCCGGGCAAACCGAAGCCGGGCAGGTGCTCGGCATGACCAAAAGCCAAATTTTCTTCAAGGTCACCCTATTGCAAGTGACCAAACGCATCCTGCCGCCGATGGGCAATGAGATCATCACCCTGATCAAAGACACATCCCTCGCCCGGGTCATTGCCAACAAGGAAATCATCATGATGGCGCAGGAATACGCGCCCAAAGGCTTGATTTGGCCGCTCTTTTCCACCGGGCTGTTCTTCCTGGCGTTTGTGGGAATCCTCACGGTATTGTTCATGTGGCTGGAGAAGAAGATGAATTATTTCAGGGTATAGGTGGTGAAGGGTTGATTTTAGAAGCGGAGAAGATACGTAAACATTTCGGGCATCATGAAGTGCTGCACGACGTCAGCTTTTCGCTGGAGAAAGGTCATGCCCTTGCCGTCATCGGCTCCTCCGGTTCCGGCAAAACAACGCTGCTGCGCTGCCTGAACTTTTTAGAGCGGCCGGACGGCGGCGTCATACGCGTCAATGGGGAAATCCTTTTCAACGCGGCCGACCCCGCCACCCGGCGCGAGAAGACCATCCGTGAAAAACGGCTGCACTTCGGGCTTGTTTTTCAGTCGTTCAACCTCTTTCCGCAGTATACCGCGCTGCGGAATATCACCCTGCCTGTGGAACTGCACGCAAAAAATCGGAAAGACAGCCGGATCGACAAGAAAACGATCATCCAGCAGGGGATGGAACTGCTTGACCAAATGGGGCTTTCGGGCAAAGCCGAGCTATACCCGCATCAGCTTTCGGGCGGGCAGCAGCAGCGCGTCGCCATCGCGCGCGCCCTTGCCTTGCAGCCCGACATCCTCTGCTTCGACGAGCCGACGTCGGCTCTCGACCCCGAGCTGACCGGGGAGGTTCTCCGCGTCATCCGGGGGCTGGCCGAGAAGAACACCACCATGCTGATCGTCACCCATGAGATGGCGTTTGCCCGGGACGTGGCCGACCAAGTCATCTTCCTCGACGGCGGCTATGTCGTAGAGAGAGGCAGCGCGGAAGATGTTATCAACAACCCGAAAGAAGAACGCACCAAGCAGTTCTTGGCGCGTTTTTCGCAGGAGTGAGATTATAATACAATGTCAAGCGCGACGCTCAAAAAGGCTCCCCGGGTATAGGGAGCCTTTTGTGAATCCGTCAGGGGAGAATCTCTTCTGTGACCTCGAACGATGCGCCGCGGTATTTGCCTGTGATGGTATATTGCCCCGGTTTATCGAGTATAGAGCTAAACTCGATAGCAAAACCTGTTCTGTCGCTGTAACGATAACGGGTAACAAGGGATAAAAGAGGAACGGTAATTTCTATCCCGTCTAGATAAACGCGCAGGTCGGTAATGTCGGTTATAGATAAGGTGTCGTGGATGCCATTGAAGTATAATGAAAAACTTGATATTTCCCGCAACCCGCCGCCATCGCGCCCCATACCCCCGCAACCCGCGCCTTGAAGATCCGAGGGGTCGGCAGGATTATTACCCAATGCTTCTTCTACAACCGTATTAGAGTTGTCGGAAAATAACGGTATGCCTTTGTATTTCCCGGTTAGCCAGTATTCACCCGGCGTTGTATTGGGGCTGTTGAATGAAAAATAAAAGTCGGTTACTTCCCAGCCCCAAATCCAAGTATCATTTGGGCTATACCAAACTGTTTGATTGAATACGCCGCTGTAGGAAAGCCCGTTTGCAACCGGAACGCCGTCGCGTGTCAGAACAATGTCGGTCAAATCATTGATGTCGATCGTGTTGGCGTGACCATGTACCCGGATAATAAAGCTGGGAATGTCGATTAGCCTGCCGGAATTAAAATTAAGATCAAAATATCCGTAGTAGAAATCACCCGATCCTTTTGCCACATCCGGCGGCAAGTCCTCCACAGGTTCGTTCGGGCTGGGCGACGGCGTATCGGGCATATCCGGTGCGTCCGGGGAGGGTGACGGAATGTAATCTTCCAATGGGCTAGGCAGCTCAAGACAAATATCGTCTGAGGGAAGCGGCGGGACGGAAAACGCAGGAACAATGCCGCCTTGTTCGTCCTCGCCCTGATCGTTGCCGCCACCCCCGACCATCCAAGCGGATTGGCCGTCGCCGCTATTCCCGCTCATCACCCACATCGGCACGGCGATCAGCGCGATCAGCATACAGGCCGCGACGGCGATGCCTGTCCAGCGTTTCCATTCAAAGGGTGCGCGCTCTTTGGCGGCAAGTTTAGCTTTCAAGCGGTCTTTCAACTGCTCGTCGGGCTCCGGAGAGCCGAGGGCGCGCTGTAGTTCGCTCTTTTTCATCATTCAGTCCTCCAATTCAAGTTTTAGCTTCTCCCTCGCGCGGGATAGGCGCATTTTGGCGGCCGATACGCCGATGCCGAGCAAGTCCGCCGTTTCCTCCACCGAGTAGCCCTCAACGCAATGGAAGTAGATCACATCCCGGTATTTGGGCGGCAGGTTATGTACGGCGTCCCGGACGGTTTGGTCGCTGACAAATTCCGGCGCGGCCAGCGTTTCGGGGACGGGGACGTTCTTACGGGAGGCCGCCGAATTGCGGCGGTTGCGGCAGCAATTGACGGTCACGCGGATAAGCCAGCGTTTTTCGTGCAGTTCATCTTGGAAATCGGGGGATTTATCGAGGTAACGCAGGAAGACGTCTTGCAGCACATCCTCGGCGTCGGCGGGGGTTTCTGTGTGCATCAAACCTACCCGGTAGAGCATCGCTCCGTATCTGTCATACGCAACCGTAAATTGAGCCTCCTGCTTGGCCGTTAGCATATCCCCGTTCACCCCGTCTGTCTATATAACAAATCAAATCAAAGATTGGTCACAAAGTTTTCAAAACAGTATACCACAAAAAAGGCTCCCCTGTCACGGGGGAGCCTTTTGCACGATGAATAGCCTTATGACGCCGATTCCGGCGCGGGCATATCCGGCATGGTTAGGTCTTTCTGTTCAGCCGAGCGGGGCTTTTTGCCCGTCGCGGCTTTCCATATGGTCACGCTCGCGCCGCCTTGTATTTGCTTGGAACTGTCTGTCACCGTATATACGATGTTCAGCGTGGTGGCGGCGGTCAGCGAACCGAAGACCGTCCCGTCCGCCAGTTTGCAGAAATCGCCTTTCTTTAGTTTCAACACAGCCTTGCCTTTCTTTTCAGAAGGTGCCTTATATTTCGGCTCTTTGAGGAAGGCGGCGGGCTTGACCTTGAAAACTTTGCTGGACGGCGTGTATTTGCCGTTGTCTGTATCCGCTGTCGCGGCGGAACGGAATAGGACTGTCGTCTTTGTCCCTGTTTCCGCGATGTCCCAGCCGCCGTCGGGGATCAGCTGCCATTCCCCGTCCGGGTTTTTCCCGTCGCCGGTGGCTGCCCATTCGTAGGTGCCCGACGGCTCTGTGTATGTGGCCGCGCCTTTTTTGGTCATCACCCATTTATCAGGGGATTCATTGGAATAGAACGGGGCGAGTTTTTCAGCGTTGCCCTTCGGGCGTTTGTCGATTTTCGGGAATTTGATGACCGTTGCTTCTTTTGCGACGCCTTTTTTCTCCAACACCTTTTTGCCTTCTTTGACGTCCTTATCGTTCCAAAGATCGGTAACGGCAAGGGTAAACCCTTTGTTGAACAGCCCGTCCAGTTTTTTACCCTCCGGCAGGGAGCCTTTTTTCCACTTTGTTCCGCCGTCCAAGCTGTATGCCGCGACATTGAAACCGGCCGGAAGGGTGATCGTTTCCAAAGACAGATTGATTTCCGCGTCCGCCGTGTCGATGCTCCGCACGATCGCCTGCGCGTCTCCCCAAACAGCGAACAGCGTGGTATTCTGACCGAACGGTACTTTCTGCCCCAGCGCGTAAGCCGTCCCGCCGCCGTCGGCCTGTGTGTTCCAGCCCCTGAGCTGTTTATCCTCGGGAGGGTTAAAGGTATTCCTGCCAAGCAGAGTGAACACCGCGGCGTCCGTTCTGTTGGCGTCGTATTCTTCCGTAACCGTTTTATCTGATTGGCCGTCTGCTTTATAGGTCAGCGTAACCGGCCTCATGTCCGGCTCAAAACCGACGTCTGTGCCGGGATCGCCCCAAACGGCGTAGTAGGTCACGGTTTGGCCGCGTCTGCCCATATCGGTGATCAGCACGGGGCTTTTGACAATAAACTCCGCACCGGCGGTCAAACCCCATCCCTTAAATTCCTTTCCTTCCGGCGGCGTCATGCTTCCCTGCCCGGGGAGCGCGGAGGGCATCCCGTTGATAACACCCGCGATATTGGCCGGGTTCGACCCGCCCCCGCCGTTTCGGTTGAACGCCAATGTGACAGTCGGTGGGTTGAGGCGGAGGTCAAACGCGTCGCATACAATGTTGCCGGAACTGTTGGGGTTGTATGAGAGCGCCCCCACCATGATATGATACCACTCTTGTGTATACTGGCTGCTGCTGTTATCGTGTACACCGGGAGCTCTGAGATCCAAGCTATTGATAAAGTCGGCCGAGAGGGTGATTTGAGAACCGCTCACGCTGACGCCGTTTTCCCAAGTGATATGCCGGGCTTGATCCTTGCCTTGAAATGATTTTTTGATCCAAACATAACTGACGTTTGTGGGGACGCTGTTTGCGTAGAACTGCATCGTAACGCTTCCCGCCGCGCCTTTTGTTACATCCGTCCCGTTCGCGCCGTTGCCCACTGTTCTTACGGCGCCGTTTGAGTCATTATTAGCGGCGTTTGCCGCGGGCGTCATCCCCGCGAACAGGGTCAGGGTCAAGGCTAAGGTGACTATGAGTGACAAGGCTCTTTTTCGCGTTCCGTGCGTACCGATTTTCATTGTCATAACCTCCATATTTCAATATTGCAACTCATATGAAACAATCGAAACATTGACAAGCAAAAATGAGCAGAACAAAACCCACCCGGGGTTAGGCGGGTGAGCCGAATGAGGTTCCTCATAGAGTACATCACACGTTGGTCACAATCAACGGCAAATCTTTCACCGTCAGAGCATAAACCGCTTCCGTCCCCAAATCCTCAAAGGCGATAAGCTCCGCTTTCTCCACACACCGCGCCGTTAAGGCGGCCGCGCCGCCGATGGCGGAGAAATAAATACAGCCGGTTTGCCGGATGGTTTCCGAAACCTCCGGCGAGCGCGGCCCTTTGCCGATCATCCCATGAAACCCTGCCCGCATCAAGCGGGGGGAATAGGCGTCCATCCGTCCGCTTGTCGTCGGGCCGACCGAACCGATCACCCGTCCCGGCGGCGCGGGGCAAGGCCCGGCGTAGAAAATCACGCTGCCCTCCAGCGGGAACGGCAGCGGCTGATCTGCGCCGAGCAGCTCCATGAACCGTTTGTGCGCCGCGTCACGGGCGGTATAAATCACGCCGGAGAGCAGGACGCGCTCCCCCTCGCGCAGGGAGGTTATATTGGAGGGGGTCAGCGGGGTTTGGAGAGATTTCATAATGTGATCTCCTTGTGCCTTGTGACATGGCAGCCGATGTTGACGGCAACGGGAAACCCGGCGATGTGGGTTGCCGCCGGGTTGATATGCACCGCGAGAGCCGTGGTTTGCCCGCCGAATCCCCCGGGGCCGATGTTCAGTGTATTGACGGCGGCCAGCAGACGCTGCTCGGCATCATCCCAAAACGGATCGGGATTTTTCGTCCCGGCGTTCCGAAGCAAGGCTTTTTTCGCCAATATCGCCGCCAGTTCAAAGGTTCCGCCCGCACCCACGCCAACGATGACCGGGGGGCAGGGGTTTCCGCCAGCCTTTTTGACCGTTTCCAAAACAAACGAATGTAAACCCTCCAAACCGTCGGAGGGTTTGAGCATCTTTAGTGCGCTCATGTTTTCGCTGCCGAACCCTTTGGGCGCGACGGCCAATTTCAAGTATTCGCCCGGGACGATAAAGGCATGGATCACCGCCGGGGTGTTATCCTCGGTGTTGTCCCTGCGAACGGGGTCGCGCACAACGCTGTTCCGCAAGAATCCATCCTTATATCCCTGCCGGACGCCCTCGTTGACGGCGTCGGTCAGCGCGCCGCCCGTGATGTGGACGTCCTGCCCCAGCTCGATGAAGACAACGGCCATGCCGGTATCCTGACAGATCGGCAACCCGTCTTCTTTGGCAATCTTGGCGTTTTCCAGCAGGGCATCCAGTATATACCGCGGCGTTTCTTCCCTTTCAAGCGCGGCGGCTTGTTCGAGCGCGGCAACAATGTCCCCGCCCGCATTTATGTTGGCGTCTATGCAAAGTTTGGCAACAGCCTGTGTTATTAGAGTGGCGGTTATTTCTCGCATGGAATGTCCCCTATGTATGGGCGATTTTTGATCGCCCGGTGATTATAAATCCTCAATCCTGCTGCGGCTGCGGTCACGGAAGAGCAGGGAGATACACCAAAGGCCGGCGAGGGCGACGACCGAATAGATGATGCGGCTCACGGTCGCGGTGCTTCCGTTAAAAATCCACGCAATGGCGTCGAAGTTGAAGATCCCGACGGCGCCCCAGTTGAGCGCGCCAAGAATGACAAGTGATAAAGCAAACCTATCCATAATGCAATCCTTTCCTGTGTCAAGCGGTGCGATGCCCGGCGGGCGGCCACAAAAGATACTCCTTTTTGTGACACGCCTAGCTTACGCTTGGCGTTGCCGTGCTGCGCCGCTCTTCGTTAGAAATAGGTTTTACCTCAAAGCTCTCATTTATACAATCAAGCCGGAAAACTAGAAGTTGAAAATTTTATCAATAATACGCATCCCACGCCGTATCTCTTATGATTTCCAAAGCAACCTGGGTTTGAAACAAGGTATATATGTCACGGAAGGCAGTTTTATCCGCTTCGCTGAGGCTGATGGTACGATTTTCATATTCTCCGTAATAATCCCTGTAAATGAAGGACAATTCGCCGGACAGGATCAATTCGGCAAAGGCGTCTTTACCGGCCTCATTGAGGGACATGGTGTAAAATCGCAGCACACTGGCGAAGAGGCCGCCGAAATCTTCATCATATTCGTAATAATCATACAAAAGGTCTTCGTTGACCGGCTTGCCGCCAACGGTTACGTCAGTCAGCTCAAAATCGGCGTCTTCATCCTTCGCGCCGCCGACCAACACAACCATCTCATTGTCCAAAACCCCGACAGCCGCAACAAGATTTATGTTAGACGACAGGCTGCTCCGATTTTTGATATAGATGAAATCATCCGATTCGTTCATATCCGGCTCCCAATTTTGATAGAGGGATTCATCGTAATCCGGGTCGCACAGTTCCTCGGGATCCAACGGGAGACGAATGCACTTTTTATAAATCTCCGCCGCGTTTGATTCTGCTAACGCGTCTCTGATTTGATAGGATATATCGGCGACGGGAGGTCTTTGCTCTTTGATATGCCGGTCGGTAACCTCTTTTAAGAGGTCAAACTGATAATTCGTGATATACAGACCGCAAAAATCCAAATACTCATCATATATGTCTAAATATTCCTCAAATTCCTCCGAATCGAGGTCAAAAACGCGCGGTTTGTCATCGGGTTTGCGATCGGCATACTGCGTGCCGGAACAGGCCGCCAAAAGCGCGATGCTCATAAGCAGCGCGAGAACGATGGGAAACTTCTTCATAAACGGGTTCTCCTTCCTTTGGTGGGGTTGGACGCCTTTATCATACCTCTTTCACCGTGCCGCGTCAACCCCGAGTCTCCTATACATAAACCTCACGGCCTGTTGATAAAAACACCAGCACTTTTTCACGCACCGGTTTGCCGAACATTGCCTCCAACGCCGCCGCATAGGCCTCCATCTGCGTCCGATAACGCTCGGCGCGGTGTTCTTCCGCGCCGGGTTTGACCCGGTCGGTTTTGAAATCAAGTAAAACGATCCCGTCCCCGTTATGGTAAAAACAGTCGATGACCCCCTGCAGCAGCACCTTCTCGCCCTCCGGCAAATGAAAGCCGGGAAGAAAGCCGTTTTGAACCAAAAGCGAAAATTTCTGCTCCCGCCGAAGCCCTTCGGCTGTTAACAACGTGTTTCCGCGCGGGGTTTGGAAGAAAGACGTTACGGCCTCTATGTCGACCGCCCCGGCTTGTTCCGGCGTCAGCAACTCCTGCGAGAGCAAGCGGCTCCGTTCGGCTTCCGCGCCGCCCGGTTGGGCGCATCGCTGAAAGTCGGCAAACTGGAGGAAGAGATGGGTCGCCGTGCCTCGTTCCGCCGCGCTGAGAGGCGAAGAAGAAGGGCTGCGGTCGGCGGCGTTTTCACGCGCTTGCTCGTCGGGGAAACGCCCTTTCAGCCCGGTAACGGTCATCTTGGACGGGGTATCGACGGCTTCCGCATATGGATAAACCCAATCCCGTTCGGTCGGCATGTCCTGTTGTTCCGGGGTTTCCCGGGAAAGGGGAGCCATTTCCCGTTCCGGCTCCGGCTGAACGATCCGCCAATCCGGGCTGCGGGCTTTGAGAAGCCACGCCGCGACGCTGGAATGGAGGATGAGGTCGCCTTTTGTGACCGTTTGCGCAGTTTCCCCCTCCGGCAATTCGCCGACGGATAGAACCAGCCTCCGTTCGGCGCGCGTCATGGCTACATAGAGCAGCCGGAGCTCTTCGGCGCGGGTTTCACCGTCCATGACCGCCTGTACCGCCCGGTAGGAAGGGGTGGGTTCTTCGGTTTTGATTCCCAGTCCCAAACGCGGATGGGCAAGGAGCCGGGCGCGCTGGTCTTGCAAGTTGAGCTTCTTGGAAAGCCCCGCCACAACGACCACAGGAAACTCCAGCCCTTTGGAAGCGTGTATGGAGAGGATGCGTATTCCCCCCGTCCCCGCGAAGCGGACGCCGGGTGCAGCGTCACGCTGCCGGACTGTGTCCGCCCAATCGGATAAATCGCGCAGATCACCGTTGTATTCGCGCAGGAGTTCCGGCAGTTGCAGTAAATTCGCGGCGGCGGCCGGGCTGACCTTCCGCGGCAAGTCGGCGTCGGCCATCACCCGCGCCGCTAGCAGATAAGGCGGCAGGTCGGCGGCAATGTCCCGCCATGTTTGAAACAGCGCGCGGAATACCATCAAACCGGGGTCTTCCGACAAGGCGAGGCAATCGGCGATTGTCCCGCCGGACAACGTCCGCAATATGGCTAAGCCGTCAGGCGAAACAGAAGCGATTGGGCTGCGCAAAACGGAAAGGAGGGGGACGTCCAGCCGCGCGTTGCCGATGGCTTCCAACGCCGAGAGCATGGCGCGAATCTCCGGCTTCTCAAAATAACCCTCGCCGGACGGCACGGCGCACGGCAGCCCTTCCCGTTCCAACGCCGCTTTGTATTCGGGCAAGCGGCTTTTCGGCGACCGCATCAGGATGACGCATTCATCGGGGTGGGCTTCGCCGCTTTCGATCAACACACGCAGACGCCGGGCGACCCGCTCGGGTTCGGAGACGTCGTCCTCCCCGGCAATCAGCAGTTCGACAGGTGCGCTGTCTTGCTCAGGCTGCCCTGAAATCAGGTATTCATGCGGTTGCAAGAGTCCCATCTCAGGGCAGTCGATGCGTGAGAAGACATGGTTGACCGCGTTGAGGATTTGCGGTGACGAGCGGAAATTTTTGGTCAGGAAGATGCGGTTTTCAGCCAGTTCGAGTTTTCGCTGAAAAATGCCCGGCTCGGCCATTTGGAAACGGTAGATCGACTGCCGGGCGTCGCCGACATAGAAGAGGTTTTGCCCTTCCCGGCTGAGGGCGGTGATGATGGCGTCCTGCAAGGGGTTGATGTCCTGCACCTCGTCGACCAAAATCTCGCAGAACCGCGCCGGGGGTCTGTCTTGGAGCAGCCCGAGAGCCAGCCGCTGGACGTCGGTAAACTCCAGTACCCCGAGGCGCAGCTTCTCCGCCATATACGCCTCGTCAAAGGTTTTGACGGCGTCATACAGCCCGGCGAGCAAAGGGTTGAGCGATCCGTCGCCGGGATCGTTGAAAATCAACGGCTTGATCTTGTTGGTAAAGGCGTCTTTCCAGCGTTTACGTATTTGCTTAAATTCTTCGGTGTTTTGCCCCGTCAGCCGTTCAAAACCATATCCTTCTGCACAGCGTACGGCCGCCTCCCAATCGCCGCCGCGCAGGACGGAGAGCAAATGGTCTAACTCGGCTAAATCCCGCTCCCCCGTATCGCCGCAGATCAAGGGTGGATAGTCCCGCCGGAATGTTTCGGCAATGGATAAGGCTTGGCTTAGAAGGATGGTTTGCCACTCCGCGCCGGGGAAATGCTCTGTTTTTTCCTTCAGCCAGCCCATCGGGTCGGCGTGGCAGCGGGTTTTCTGCCAAATGTGCAGGATTAGGCCGGATAACGCGGCGTCCCCGCGCTCGTCGCCGTAGGTATCGGCGCAAAGGGTGAAAAGGTCGTCCGGGTCATCGTGCGCCCGCTCATACAGCCCGTCCAGCGTTTCGTCCAGCACCCTTGCCCGCAGCAGTTCGATCTCAGCTTCGTCCCCGGTGCGGTAGCCGGAAGGCAAACCAACTTCGGCGGCGTTTTGGAGGATGATTTCACGGCAGGTTGCGTCCAGCGTCCCGATTTTCGCCGTGTAGATGCGCGTCAGCTGCGCGCGCAGATGGGCGTTGTCCGGGCCGGCGTCCAGCAGTTCGCGCAGGCGTTTGAAGATGCGGCCGCGCAGTTCCCCGGCGGCGGCGCGTGTGTAGGTGACAACCAAAAACTCGTCGATATGCCGGGGTTGTTCCGGGTCGGTGACGTAGCCCATCAGCCGTTCCACCAAAACGCGCGTCTTGCCCGCGCCCGCCGCCGCCGACACCAAAACGGTGCGGCTGCGCAGGTTGACGGCTTCCTGTTGTTCGGGTGTAAAAATCATTCCGCCGCCTCCGTTCCGTAGGGGCGCGGGGTATCGGACGTTTCGTCAAATAGGCAGGCCGCCTTGTAGTCGCACCAATCGCACGGGGAGGAACCGTCTTTTCTCACAAGCGGAGCCGCGCCGATCTGCCCGCAGGCCACCGAACGCGCCATGCCGCGCACCAAACGGGCGATGTGCTTTTGCAGGCCCGCCATCTGTTCCGGGGAGGCGACCGAGGAGCGTTTATGAAAGGAACCATCTTGATTCAATGAAACAGGCAGGACGCTTCCCGAGGAGCGGAGACGGCTGTCCATCGCTTCGAGAACGTCCGGGTCATCCAGCAGCAAACCGCTGTGTTTGCTGTCGGGAGAAGCCAGCACATCGCGCGTCTGCACATACAGCACCCCGGCCGCTTCGGCCTTGGCCGCGCCGAAACGCCGGGGCGCGTCTTGGCGAAGCAGGAAGAGGTAGAGCGGCATTTGCGCGCTCAGGCCGTTGTAAACGTCGGGCAGGGAGAAGGTCTTCCTGCCTGATTTATAATCGACCACGCGCAGATAGAGGGTGTCGCCCTTTTGGTAGCCGTCGGCTCGGTCGGCAAAGCCCCGCAATTGATAGGCGGCGGGTGCGCCCTCCGGCAGGCCGCCCAGCGGCGTTTCGGGGCTTTCAACCGACAGCTCAAACCCGAGCGGGGTAAAAAGCGAATGGGTAAACTCATCCCAAAGCCGCCCGGCGAGAGCCGAAGCGGCGCGGGTGAGGCGGTTTCCCTGCGCCAAAAGGCGGGGCGTCGCCATCCCGCCGCGCTGCAGGACGATCTCCTGCCGCCCCCGCGCCTGTTGCTCGGCATAGAGGCAGAGCTCGTCCCGGCTGAGCGACGCAAACCCGCCGCGCTCTGTGGCGTATCGGACGCACATTTCCAGCAGGATATGCAGTTCGCGCCCCACATCGAGCGGGGTGAAGCCGGATTGGGGGCGGCGTTTGGCCTTTAAGCCGTAGCGGCAGAAATACTGAAAAGGGCATTGGGAAAAGGTTTCCAGCCTTGACGCCGAGAGCGATAATGTCTTGCCATACAGCGCGGCGGCGTTGGGCGGGGAGAGCGGGCCGCGGGAAACCGGGCGGGGGGTTGCGCGAAGGGACGGAGGCGGAACGGGGGTGACGGGGAGGCTGAACATCCGCGAAAGCCTGTCTATCACGTCGGCGCGGCCGTCTTCGTGAATGTTTGCCGCCGCCGGATAAGTCATGATCAATTTCCCGCGCGATAGCGTACATGCCGTATACAAATTATAAAGCTCCCTCTCAACCCGGGCGGGCGGTTCGGGCGGCAGTTCGCAGCCCTCCCCGGCCAGCGCGGCTCGTTCCTCTTCGGAGAGCAGCCCCCCGCCGGAGGGGCGCGCCGGGACTCTATCCTCCGAAGCCCCGATGTAGAGGACGACCGGGAACGGGAGCCTCGGAAAGCGGCTTTGGTCGCCCGATTGCACGCGGTCGAGCGAAGCGGGGATGGAGCCGACCGAATAACCCGATAAAACCAACAGGCAAAGCTCGCAAAACTCAAAGCAATCCATCGGCTCGTCGCCGAGAACCCCGGCGCACTGATCGGCGGCTTTGATAAACAGTTCCCACATCTGCCCGCACTCGTTGGCCAGTTTTCCCTCGCCCGCCGCGTTGAGCAAATCAAACCGCGCCTGTAACCCCTCCGGCAGTCCCAGCGATTCCAACGCAAGGGTCAGATTTTCGGCGCACTGCCGGGCGGTTTTCCCGCCGCGCAGAGGTTTGAGCGAAGCGGCAATTCTGCGGCGCACGGTATTGATGCGCAATAACTGCTCCTGTTCGGTTTCAGAAGGGTCGCCCTGCCAGCCGCCGGGCGAGCGGGTGAAATCCTTTTCCCCGCCGAAGCGGAAGCGCGGATTCCAGCGGCGCAGATAATGCTCCGTCAGGTCGGCGTCTGCCGCCGCAACAGGCAGAAGCCCCGAACGGAGCAAGCGCATCACGTCGTCGGTGCGGTATCCGTATTGAACGCAGTCGGACGCGGCGCGGATGCAGCGCGACAGAGGCTTGCCCGCCAAATCATCCATCATGTCGGAGAAAACCGGGATGCGGTAGAGAGGGAAGATGCTTTGGATCAACGGCGAATAAACCTCGTAATCCGACGCGATCAACGCCATATCACGCCATCGGTACCCCTCATCCCGCACCAGCCGGACGATTCGCTCCGCCGCAAACCGCACCTCCGCCGCCTCCCCGGAAGCCGCGTACAGCTCAACCGCCCCGTCCAACCGCCCGGGAAACACAGGCGGCACCCGCTCAAACCAATGCTCTTCCATATAGCCTAACGCGGCTCCCCGCCCATCCTCTTTATTGTCCACTATCAACTGTCCGCTATCAACTGTCAACTGCCTCGCCGTTGTATGCAGCGGCGTAAAGCCCCGTTCGCCCGGCTCCCCGCAGAAGAGAACGGCAAACGAAGCGGCGCGTTCGGCCATCGTTTTTAACAAAAGACGTTCCTGCGGCGTAAAGGAGACAAAATGGCTGACATAGATGTGAGCGTTCTTGAAAAGTTGGGTTTTCCGCGCCTTCTCCCAAGCCAGCGTCACCCTGTCGCGCGGGTCGATCGACCCTTCTTCGCAGAGCATGTCATATGCAGAGAAAATCAGGGCGAGGTCGTTTAATTTCCCCGCGCCCGCGCGTTCCAAGAGCTGCGGCGTGACACCGTAGCTCTTGCATTCGTCAAGCGTTTGGATCAGGCTGGGTAAAAACCCCGGTTTATGTGCGAGGACATTCAAGGTTTTCAACTGCCCCGCAACCAATCTCACAGCGCGGCGCATTTGCAGCAGCCGCCCGCCCGCGTCGAGAACCGGGGCTGCCAACCCGCCCCCGTCCGCAAGGAGCCGGTCGCAAAGCCGCCGGAAGGTCAGCACCTCGGAGGTCAGGCAAACCGGCGCGCCGCCCCGCTCGGCCAAAAGGCGTTCGGTGGCGTGGGAATACGGCTCGGGGACGAGCCAAATGCACCGTTCCCCCAGCGCGGATTTGTTCAGCAGATCGGTCAGCAGGGATTCATCCCCGCCCCGCCCGGCTCTTGACCAGAGAATGTTCAATGTCAATACCCCGCGAAGAAATCGACGATGTTGTACAGTCTCTTTTTGGCGGCATACCGCGTTAGCAGGTCGAAAAACAGCTCAAAATTGCGGTCGTGGTTGAGCGGCGACGCGCCCGCGCAATGCGGCGTGACGATGACATTTTCCATAGCCCATAGAGGGTTGCCCGGCGCGAGCGGTTCGGGGTCAAAAACATCCAAAGCCGCGCCCGCGAGGACGCCGTTTTGCAGAGCGGCGGTCAAATCGGCTTCCACAACCGCCGAGCCGCGCCCCACATTGATGAAAAACGCCGACGGGCGCATGTTTTGAAAAACAGCGGCGTCAAAAACCCCGCGCGTTTGGTTCGTGGAGGGTAAGCAGTTGATGACAAAGTCGGCATGGCGCACCGCTTCGGTCAAACGCGGCAGGCTATAAACCTCGGCAAACCCGGGCGGGATGTCGTGAATGACCTTTCGTATGCCCAACAGTTCGCAGCCCATGGCGCGGAACCGGTCGGCCACATTCCGCCCAAGGTCGCCCATGCCGCATACCAGCACGGTCGAGCCGGATAGCTCAAACATATCCGGGCGGCGTTTCCAGCAGCCTTCGGCTTGCTGCCGGATGAAAAAAGGGAGCTGCCGCAGAAGTGCCAACGCCAGCCCCAGTGTGTGCTCGGCGATAACCGCCCCGTATACGCCGCCGGCATTGGTCAGCGTCACAGAACGGTTGGCGTAGAGTGACAGGTCGCCGTACGGCTCAACGCCCGCGGCGGGCAGATGGAGCCATTGCAGGTTTGGAGCTTCCCGCAGGAGCTCGGGCGGCGGAAAGCCATATAAGGCTTCACAGTCCCGCATCATGGGGGCGGTGACGCTTTTTCGCTCCGCATAACGCGGCGTCAGGCGCGGCACAGCCTCGCGGATTTTGAGCAGGCGCGCCGGGCTTGTTTCATTTTGAAGGCCGGGGATGATGATGAGGTCGATGGGGGACGCCTCCTTCTTATGTAAACCCCCGTCTGCGCCAAGATTTCACTTGGCTCTTGCAGGCGGGGGTCACTTATGGTAAACTGATTCAGGAATCCAAAGTCGCCCTGCTCAGGGAAAACCGCGTCTCGTTGCTTTTCACCGTGCGGCCGCCGACGTCGGCGTCAAATCCTGTATAGGTCACATCCCGCAAGAAGTCGGCGGGCGGCCAATAGTCGCTGTTGATGGTCAGCTCGACCCGTTCGGCGTTGTCGGGAACCCAAACAAAGAAGGTGACGGAGAGCATCTTTCCGGCCGTCAGGCGCGGCGGGCAGGGCAGATTGACGCCCACATACCCCGGAGGCGGATCGGATGTTTCAAGGCGGATGGTTCTGCCGTCGGTCGTTTGGGCGGTGAAGAGGAGGTTGCCGGGACTGTCTTTATAGCGTTCCCCGGCTCTGAGGCGGATGGTGGAGGCGTTGGTATTGTGTATGGTGAGCAGGAATTGATAACAGACGCCCCTTGCGTCGCTTCCCGCCCGGGTCACGCCGTTTAAGGTGAAATCGCAGCCGTCGAGGGTCACGGTGTCTCCGGCGGCGAAACGCCCGGTCAAAAACATTTCCTGCGTCTTCGGATACGGCATATAGGGGTTTTTGTGGTTATACGAACGGATGGAGAGAGCCGTGAGCAGGGAGGCGAGGCAAAAGACCAAAACCCCGATGCTCATCGGGCGGAGGAGATGGCGTTCGCGCTTCAGTCCCGGGAGGTCGCGCAGGTCGGCGTAATCGTCGCCCTGCATGGCGGGATGGATAAAGACGCCGCTGCGCTTTTCGATCTCGCGGATGATGATCTCGGAGTTTTCGTAAAACATCACGATCTCCATCGAGACGCACGGCGTCCCGGAAGAGGAGAGCCGGAGCGATTTGGCCGAGCGGTCGTATTCGATCCGCGCCACCCTGCTGTAGAGGAACTCCCGGCGGACGGTGGGCGAATGTTTTCCCCGGAAGATGGCGTTGCGCTTCATTTCAAGGATGACACGGTCGGGTGCGAGGAGCAGCACAGGTGTATGGTATTTGTGGAGCTTGGACGCAAAGCCGAACGATTGCCGGATGTAGGCGGTCAGCAAAGCGGGAAGGGCGATGAAAATCGAAATGACAGCCCAGGAGGTGAGAATGAGGGTGGCGTTCCTGAATATGGCTCCCCAAATCAGCAAATCGGCGGCGGCCAGGATCAAAAACAACTTCAATCCGGCGCGGCAGAGTTTATCAGGCAGGGTGTTCTTCGGATTGCGTTCCCGGGCAAGGCGGAGGATACGGGAGAAACGGCTGTGCGTCGGTTCAAACCGCACACTGTCGCCCGTAAGGTCGAGGATCTCTATTTCGCGCGCCGGAGCCGCGCTTTTTGTCCGGTTGGACTCGAAATCCATTTGTCACGCCCCAAATAACCAAATAATGGAATGTTATAGGCAGAAATCTTCACGCTAAACATTATATATCCAACTTTTCCATAAGTCAATCAACTTTTTCTTGTTTTTACAACGTATTGTTTTATTTAGGAGGCAACCCGATGAACATTACCGTCCTCGGCAGCGGACGCTGGGCGTCCTTCCTCGCGTGGTACGCCGCAAACAACGGTCACAGCACATTGCTGTGGGGGCGTCCCGGTTCCCCATCGCTGGCGGGCTTGATGGAAACCCGGGCAAACGGATATGTCACCCTGCCGCAAAGCGTGGGGCTGACCGACGACATCAACCACGCGCTGCAATTCGGCGATATTGCGCTGGCAGCCATCGGGGCGCAGCAGCTCCGTTCTTTTCTGACCGAACTGCCGCGGAGGCCGCGCGGGTCGCTGGTGCTGTGTATGAAAGGGTTGGAGGAAGGGAGCGGGCTGCGCCTGAGCCAAGTGACGGCTGAGTGTTTAGGCGACGTCCCGGTCGCCGTATGGGTGGGGCCGGGGCATCCGCAGGACTTCACCGGCGGCATCCCGAACTGTATGGTGATTGATTCGGCCGACCCCAACTTGACCCGGAAACTTTCCGACACGCTGGGCGGCAACCTGATCCGGTTTTATTACGGCGAAGACCTGATCGGAACCGAGATCGGCGCGGCGGCAAAAAACGTGATCGGCTTGGCTGCCGGGATGCTGGACGGGCTGGGATTGAGTTGCCTAAAAGGCGTCTTGATGGCGCGCGGGGCAAGAGAAATCTCGCGCCTTGCCGCGAAAATCGGCGGACGCGAGATCACGATTTACGGTATCTGCCACCTGGGCGATTATCAAGCGACCCTGTTTTCCCCCTATTCGCACAACCGCCGCTGCGGGGAATGCCGCGTCACCGGGGAGCCGTATGCCGAACTGGCCGAAGGCGTCGCCACGGCGCGGTCGCTGATGAGTTTATCCGGGGATTGCGGCGTTGACCTTCCCATTTGTTCGGCTGTTAACGATATTTTTGAGCATGGGCGCGAACCGAAAGAAGCGTTGGCGGGGTTGTTCTTGCGGAGCACCAAGAGCGAGTTTTACCTCTAACCCCCGTCTCCGGCGCGAAACTCAAAACCTAAGAACCGCTGGCCTTGATAGGTCAGCGTTCCTTTTTCGTTCTCGGGGGCGTTGCCGTAGGCTTTTTGCGGCACGTTGAAGGTCAGTTCCTCGCCTGTGTCGAGCAGGAAGACAAGCTGATAGATGTCGTTTGTGACCGACGCGCCGCCGGAGTCGATGTAGGTGCTGGCGTGGGTCTCCTTGCGGATGAGTTTGGCCTCGGCCTTCGACGCGGACGCGCCCTGGGTTTGGGCGACAAACGAAATCCCGCGGCTGACCATCAAGAAGAAGATAAGGATGGCGAAAACAATGATAACAGGCATCATGGGCGGGCTCCCCCTTTCTTGCGCAGGAACGGCAGAAGGATGACGGCGGCCGACAGGACAAACAATCCGATGCTGATATACTGCGATGTGGATAGGCCGTTGTAAACCCCTCTGATTTTATCTCCCCGGAAATATTCAAGGATAAAACGCTGGGTGCTGTAAAGCAGACCATAAAGGGCGATCCCCCGCCCCGGCACGGGTTTGTCACGCGTCAAACGGGTAAACAGAACGACAATTCCCGCAATCAAAAGGTTCCCCGCCGCCTCGATCAGCGGTATCGGCAGCAGCGGCACACCCGCCGGAGCGGCGACGGTTTCCAGCCCGTCAGTCCGTTCGGGGTAGATGACGGAAAGGAAATTATTGGGGCTGACTTCCATGCCGTAGCAGCAGCCGCCCAAATAACAGCCGATACGGCCGAATACATGCCCGGCCGGAATGGCCGCCGCGTATAAGTCGGTGATTTTGATAAAAGAGATTTTATAACGGCGGCAATACAGGAAGGCAAACAATGCCCCGCCGATCAGCCCGCCGTAAAACACCATCTCGCCGAACAGGAAGTTGAAAACGTCAAAAAACGAGTCAAACCTGTCCCAATCCCGGATCAGTTCGGGGAGCCTTGTGACCGGCCTAAGCAAATAGGCTCCGATCATGATACCGGCGATGGAGAAGCAGCCGCATAATACCGGGTCTAACGAGCGAACCCTGCTTATCCTGCATTGCAGCAGCACGACAAGGATTGCCGCGCCGATCCCCAACAGCATCATCAGCCCAAACATGGGGACGTCCATTCCCATAACGTGTATATACGGGTGCAAAATGGTTCCTCCCGATTTGAAATCAGCGCACTATCCCACCCGCCGCGGGGACGGGGGAATAGTGCGCTGTTGAGTTAACTTGGTTATGAAGACCGTGTTCGCGGCTTAGATGCAGGCGATGACGCTGCAAGCGACGCAGCCGAAGTTCCAAGTACAACCGATGATGCACAGAACCAAGCCGGCGACCGCGGCGGAGGCGGGCTTATTGGCCATCTTCAATTCTCTGCTGGCGGCCGTAGCCATCATCATCCCGACGATCGCCGCGCCCACGCCGACCAGCGAAAGGAGGATGACGACGGTGATAGGCCCTTTTGATGTAAGGCTGCTCAGTCCTTGCGATCTGAAAAAGATCGTGGCGATTACGGGGATGATGGCACTGACGACGCCGAAGATAAGGCTCATCGTTGCTTTTTTCTCGGGGGGTTTCTGATTCATTTGATTCATTTGGTTCATAAATCCCATTCTCCTTTAACCTTTATTGTGGTAAGTAAGATTATACCGAGTGCGTTATTGGTTGTCAATACATATTTTTCTATATGTCCGGCAAAGCGCGTTTATGCTTGGGATTTGGCCAAACTGTCGTAAACGGCCAATCCTACGATCAGCAGATCAAACCCCGCCGTCAAGGAAAACAGCGCGATCAAAGCGGCTTTCATCCCTTTTGATTGGGTTTTTCTCCCTTTCCAAAAGGTGAGGGCGGCCACGAAGGCAACAACGCCGCAGGCGGCAAAGACAGGGTTGAGTAAAAGCCGCAACAAGGCGTCGCCGATCCCGTCAGGCATAGTCCCCCTCCTTTGGTAAGCGTTAACCCCGCCTGTTCAGTATTTTCTTGAGCGGCACACAGACCCCGACGCCTACGATCCCGGCTATGACAGCTTCCGCGAGGCCGGACAATACGATGATATAGGCTGAAGCCCCGATGATGAAACTAAGGGCTGTATCGTTCGGGGCGGCGAAGAAGAGCTTGATGCCTCCAAGAACCAACGCCGTGGCCGTTAAACTGCCCAGCAACCCGCTCAATGCGCAGGATACCGCGAGCGGGGCTTTTCTTTTGCTCAGAAAATGGAATACAACCCCGGCCACAACGCCTACCAGTATACGCGGTACGAAGCATATGACCAAACTTCCGGCGTTGCCCGGGAAAAAGTTGTCGCCGGAGTAAACAGGGGTAAAGATAAATGCCACAATGGGGTTGGGCGGCATCAGCGACCAAACAATAAAGCTGAACAAACCGCTGAAAAAGCCCATCAGCGCGCCCGCTTTGACGCCGAGCATCATGGCCGCGACGACGACCGGGAGATACATCAGGGTAGCCGGCATCAGGCCGGGGATGGGGATGGAACCGAGCGGGGTGAAGCAGACGATGACTTCAAGGGCAAGCAGGATGGAGAATTGCGTCAGGATACGGGTCTTGTCGCTGTAGGACAGGGTGCTCTTGTTCATGGGGATTCCTCCTTGCTGCTGTTCCGTTTGGATACAGCGCGTTTATTATATGTAAACAATCGTGGATTGTTACAGTTCGGTGTTCTTTTGGTAGATCAGCCGCAGTCCTTTCAAGAGCAACGTCGGCTCATGGCGCACGGTTCGGCGCATATGCGGGATGACGCGCTCGCTGAGGCCGCCCGCGGCAAAGACGGCGCAGGGCGCGCCCGCTTCGGCTTCCATCCGCTCGATCATGCCGTCCAGCATGGACGCCCAGCCGAACACAAACCCCGAACGCATACTGTCGAGGGTGTTGCGCCCGGCGACGCACGGCGGTGTGCCGAGGTTGATTTTGGGGAGCTGCGCCGCTTTGGAGCTGAGGGCTTCGAGCGAGGAAGCGAGGCCGGGCATGATGGCGACGCCGACCAGCTTCTTTTGCGCGTCGGTGAGGCTCATGGTGGTCGCCGTGCCCATGTCGATGATGATGAGGGGCGGCTCGGCCAGCGTAAGGGCGGCGACGGCGTTGCAAACCATGTCGCTGCCGAGCTGGGCGGGGTTGTCGATGCTGATGTGCAGCCCTGTTTTGACCCCCGGGCCTACGATCAGCGGTTTGTTCCCGGTCAGAAGGGCAATCCCTCCGGTCAAAGCGTCGGTCACAGGCCAGGCCACCGAACTGACGATAGAGCCGCTGATTTGATGTGGTTTCAGATTGTGCAGGGAGAGGATGTCGCGCAGCACCACCGCCCATTCGTCGGCGGTGCGCCAGTGGGCGGTGTGGGCGCGCGCCGTGCAAACCAGCCTGTCTCCGTCGAAGACGCCGGCCAGGATATTGGTGTTGCCCATATCCAGCGCGAGCAGCAAACCCTTTCCCTCCCATCGTATCCTCACAGTATATGATACATCCGCGCCCCTTGTCAATATAGAGATTCATTGACAGGCAGGCGGGCTGTGTGGTATTCTTTTGATGGAAAACAAAGACGGGGAGGTGCGCAATGATCACGTTCATTCGGAGAACGGTGCTGGCGGGCTCAAAGAAAAACATGTCCGGCCCTCATGTCTTTATCCTGCTATGCGTATATTTTCTTATAACAACGGTATACACAGGTGTTTTTTACGATTTCCGCATGACCTTGGTTCGCTGCGGGTTGAACACCCTCTTGCTGGCTGTTTTTGTCCTATTGGAACGCAGCCGGCTTTCCGTCCCGGCAACGGCTTATTTATCCCCCACCCTCATGTCGGTTATCATCATCGCGGGAGCCGTTGTTTTGGAAGGCGACAGTTTGCTTTTTATCTACTTAACCTGCTGCGCTATGATCGCGCTGACGTATTTTAACAATAAAAGCCTGCTGCTCCATATTGTGACGGTGGGTGCCGCCTCTTTGGCGGTTATTTTCATCTATCCGCCGCAAGTTGAAACACAGACATTTGTCAGTTTGCTGGGGGTAACGTTCAGCCTGACCCAAAACATTATATTCCTCATGGCGTTCATCGCGCTTGACCTCTTGGTATACACATTCGGTTCGGCGTATGTCAAAACCCTGCAAGCCCTGACCGAAGCCAAGAACGAAGCCAATCAAGCCAATCAGGCCAAAAGCTCCTTCCTCAGCACCATGAGCCATGAGATACGGACGCCGCTCAACGCCATTTTGGGCATTACCGAGATCCTGCTTCAAAAGGAAATGCTCGACCCGCAGGAGAAAGAAGCGTTGTATAAAGTCTACACCTCGGGCGACCTCCTGCTCGGCATCATCAACGACATCCTCGATCTATCCAAAATAGAGGCGGGCAAACTGGAGCTGGCCGTCGCCGATTATGAGTCGGCCAGCCTGATCAGCGACACGGCGCAGCTCAACATCATGCGCATCGGCCGCAAACCGATCACCTTCGAGGTGTCGGTGGATGAAGAATTGCCCATCCGCCTGTCCGGCGACGAGCTCCGCGTCAAGCAGATTTTGAACAACTTGCTCTCCAACGCCTTTAAGTATACGGCGGAAGGGACGGTCAGGCTGTCGGTTTCTGTGGAGAAAGACAGTAGCGGAACAGAAGCCGTTTTGCTGATCAACGTGAAAGATACCGGGCAGGGAATGAGCAAAGAGCAGGTAGACCGGCTGTTTGACGAATATTCCCGGTTCAACACGGCGGCCAACCGCACAACCGAAGGCACTGGGCTGGGGATGAGCATCACCCGCAATTTGGTTCATATGATGAACGGGAAGATATTGGTGGAGAGCGAACCGGGCGTGGGTTCATCCTTCACCGTGCGGCTGCCGCAGGGGAAGCTCGCCGACGCCGTGCTGGGGCGGGAACTCGCCGAAAACTTGCAGCAGTTCCACACAAACATTGCGGCGCATATGGAGAAATTGCAGGTCGAGCGGGAGTATATGCCGTACGGCAAGGTGCTGGTTGTCGATGATGTGGAAACCAACATCTATGTCGCCAAAGGGTTTTTGACCCCTTACGGGCTGAAGGTCGATTCGGCCGACAGCGGGTTTGAAGCCCTCGAAAAGGTCAAAAGCGGCCAAGTGTATGACATCATTTTCATGGATCACATGATGCCGGTTATGGACGGCATGGAAACCACCGCAAAAATCCGGGAAATGGGTTATACCAACCCCATCGTCGCGCTGACGGCGGACGCCGTGGCGGGGCAGTCGGAAATGTTCCTTGAACACGGGTTTGACGGATTTATCTCAAAACCCATCGAAATACCGCAAATGAACGATGTGCTGAACAGGCTGATCCGTGACAAACAGCCCCCCGAAGTCCTTGAAGCGGCAAGAAGGGCGGCGCAAGCGATCCATGAACACCTGCAAGCGCAGCCGGACGTCGACCCGATGGTCGCCGAAATTTTCCTGCGCGACGCCAAACACGCCGCCGAGATGCTGGAAGGGTTTAACGCGGAGACCGAGCTGCGCCCGTTTGTCATCTGCGTGCATGGCATGAAGAGCGCGCTTGCCAACATCGGCCAAACCGAATTATCGGCGGCGGCGTTGAAGCTGGAGACAGCCGGGCGGGCGGAAGACAGGGAAACGGTCAATGCCCAAACCCCGGCCTTCCTCGCCTCGCTCAAAACGTTGATCATGGAGCTGTCGCCTGAAGAAGAGGGCGGGACGGCAGAAATGTCGGAAGAAGACGAGGTGTTCTTGCGCGAAAAATTGGCCGCTATTAAAGAGGCGTGCGGGGAATACGATAGCAACACCGCCGACGGCATAATGGCCGAACTGCGGGCAAAACCGTGGCCGCCGCAAGTCAAAGAGCGTTTGAACGCCATCGCCGAATCGCTGCTGCACAGCGATTTTGACACGGTGATGGAGCTGATAAATAAAGATTGACAATTCCGGGAGCTATTGACAAGGAAAACGGGGTCTGATAATATGAATTATATCATTCACAAAAAGTACACCTTTTGTGAACTAAAATCTAGCATTAGAATCTCATATGCCATACTGCTATGAGGTTTTTGTTTGGCTAAAATTAAGGAGGAAGAAAATGAAACGGACTTTATCAATCATCCTCTCCGTGGTTATACTTGTAGCCCTTGTTACAATTAACATTCCAGTTGCGGTTGCGGCGGAACAAGAATGGGGCGATTTGCCGGGTATTGCTTCAATTTCTATTTGGGAACACGCTATGGCAATCAAGACTGACGGTTCGCTTTGGGCTTGGGGACATAATAATAATGGTCAACTTGGAGTTGGAAACGGAATTTCAGGGAACTCAAAATCCATACCAGTAAAAATTATGGATGGTGTGGCTTCTGTATCAGCTGGACAGTATCATACTATGGCTATTAAAACTGATGGCTCACTGTGGGCTTGGGGAAATAATAGTGTAGGTCAACTTGGAGATGGAACAACGATTGGTAGAACCCTACCTATAAAGATAATGGATGATGTGGCTTCCGTTTCGGCGGGTTGCTGGCACACTATGGCTGTCAAAACAGATGGTTCTCTTTGGACTTGGGGATATAATGCTAACGCTGTGCTTGGAGACGGAACTACATCCGCAAAATCCACCCCTATAAAAATTATGGATGATGTGGCTTTCGTTTCAGCTGGTTGGGAGCAATCTATGGCAATCAAATCTGATGGTTCATTATGGGCATGGGGATATAATAGTAAGGGTGAACTTGGAGATGGAACTACAGTTATTAGAAACACTCCTGTACACATAATGGATGATGTGGCTTCTGTTTCCGCTGGTAGCGGGCATACTACGGCAATCAAATCTGATGGTTCATTATGGGCATGGGGATGGAACAATAGGGGTCAACTTGGAAACGGTAATGTCACTGGCTGGGATGATCCTAATCCTACACCAGTAAAAGTAATGGATGATGTAACCTCTGTTTCGACGGCTTTTGGTTACACCGTTGCAGTCAAAACGGATGGTACATTATGGGCTTGGGGTTCAAATGACTCTGGTCAGTTAGGTAATGGGATTGCTACTGGTGACCCTGATGATTCAAACTCTGTACCGATAAAAATAACGGATGGTGTGGATTCTGTTTCAGCTGGTGGTGGCCGCAATATGGCAATCAAGACTGACGGTTCATTATGGGCTTGGGGTTGGAATGAATCAGGCTGGCTTGGTGATGGTTCATTTATCAATAGGCTTTCACCTATAATGATATGGCCTACAGCTGACACATCAACAACTACATACCTACAAGCCTTCCCCGACCCGAACTTCCGGGCGTTTGTCCTAGAGCAAGTGATAGGCGACGGCAGACAGGAAACAGACGTTGTTACCGATGCGGACAAGACTAGTATGTCATTGTGGAGCTGGGTGGTTGTTGATAATAAGGATATTGCGGATTTAACGGGGTTAGAATATTTTACTGGGTTAAACGGTCTTAATTGTGCCGATAATAGGCTGACTGCACTGGACGTAAGCAAGCATACCGATTTGAGATTTCTCCAATGCGGCAATACTTGGTACGAAAATGATGATGGGACAACCCCGAGAAACCAAATCAAACAATTAGATATAAGCAAAAATACATTGTTGGAAACGCTGTTCGCCGGTACGGGCGAGTTAACCGAATTGGATGTGAGTAATAACCCTGAATTAAAAACTCTACACTTTGGCGGCTGCCCGATTAAAGAAATTGATTTGAGCAATAACCCAAAGCTAGAAAATCTATGGGTTGGCTGGAGTCCTTTGAATTCGTTAGACATAAGCGCAAATACAGCCTTAAAACAGCTTTACTGTGCAGGCATCGGATTAACCGAACTGGATATATCCAACAATCCCGCTTTGCAAGAATTGCACTGTTACGAAAATTATCTGAGTTTCGACCCCGACATAAGCCTGCCTGACTGGCGTACCCGCTGGAGCATTGCGGGAACAATGGACGACGGTTCCGATTTTCAGTATTATCCTCAAAGAGAACCCATCCGGCACGGCATCGACTATGATACCGTAACCGAAAACAACATCACCATTCCCGCCGTGACATTCTCATTCAAAAGCGGTAAGCAAGTCCCGGCCGACGCAACCCCTCTTTCGGGCGCAGTTATTAACCTCACAGCGGAAACATTTGCTATTCCAAACGGTTACAACATCGAAGCATACAGCATAGACGGCGGAACGACATGGAAAGCGGGAAGTTTCTCCGACAAGGATTTTTCCAAATTGCTGAACAAAGGCGGGGAGCTGTGGCTATGTTTCAAAGATTACAACAGCAACGCCAAGAAACCGCAGGGAAGCGGAAACCAGCATAACATCATAGCCTTTGCTAAAATCAACGAACGCCCGAAAAAAGCTCCGAAGCTGGCGGTCAACTATTTACTAGACGCAGACACGACAGGCGAAACATCCGGCTATTGGCTACTCACGGCAAAAGGAGGAACAACGGCGTTAAGGGGTTCTGAACTTCAAATCGGCAAAGCGGATACTACGAATAAAAAGGTGGACGAGAACGGCTTTGGGCAATTCTACGACGCGCCGAATCACGGGATACCCGTTGAAGAGTACAACGGCTCAAAGGTGACAAAGCCCGTATATTTAGTGAGATATGCACCTAATGAAAATACAGACGGCTCTTTTACTCCAGCCAGCAAGACCGCTAAAATCAAGGTTTCGAGCAATCTGAAAACGACTAAGTACGTAATCAAAGAAAAAGCGGAAAAGACAAAAAACGACGTTGTGACAAAACCAGCAAAGGCAACAATCAAGGTTAAGGCGAATACATACATCAGCATAAACGGAGAAACGACGCTGTACACCGCTAAGAAGGAAATAGATGTACTGAATGTCACAGGCACGATAGAGCTATGGCAAGGGGCAACGGCGAAGAAACCAGCAACAGCCAAGCAGATATTGACTGTTTGACAGACTAATGACAGAAATATGCTAGATTATTGACAGAGCAAAAAGCTCCGCCGACCGCCGGAGCTCTCTGGCGAAAAGCGGCTTCGGGGTCTTGACAATCTCTCTCTCCCCGTGATATACTACCCTTTGAATCTAAAATTTCCCTTTATATTCAAAAGGAGGTCAAAAGAGATGATTTCAACGTCCCATAATGCCCTCAACGAGTGGGTCAAGGAGATCGCCGAAATGTGCCAGCCGGATGCGGTTGAGCTGTGCGACGGTTCGCAGGAAGAGTATGACCGCATGATCAAAATCTGCGTGGACGCAGGACTGGCAACCCCGCTCAACCCGGCCAAACGCCCCGGGTGCTATCTGTTCAGGAGCCACCCCTCTGATGTGGCGCGGGCAGAGAAACGCACCTTTATCGCCTCGAAGAAGAAAGAGGACGCAGGCCCGACCAACAACTGGATCGACCCGGACGAGCTGAAAGCCGACATGAAAAAGCTCTACAAAGGCTGCATGAAGGGCCGCACCATGTATGTCATCCCCTTCTCGATGGGGCCGGTCGGCTCCTATATTTCCAAAATCGGCGTGGAGATCAGCGACAGCCCCTATGTCGTTATCAATATGCGGATCATGACCCGGATGGGCAAAGCCGTCCTCGACGCGCTCGGTGCCGACGGGGAATTTGTCAAATGCCTGCACTCGGTCGGCAAACCGCTTGCTGCGGGCGAGAAGGATGAATCCTGGCCCTGCATCCCCAATGTGGATGAAAAATACATCAGCCACTTCCCCGAAGAGCGCATGATCTGGTCGATCGGCTCGGGTTACGGCGGCAATGCCCTGCTGGGCAAGAAGTGCTTCGCCCTCCGCATCGCCGGGGTTCAGGCGCGCGACGAAGGCTGGCTGGCCGAACATATGCTCATTCTCAAACTCACCGATCCGAAGGGTACCGTCCACTATGTCGCCGGAGCCTTCCCGTCGGCTTGCGGCAAAACAAACCTCGCCATGCTCACTCCCACCGTTCCGGGCTGGAAAGTCGAAACCGTCGGCGACGACATCGCCTGGATGAAATTCGGCAAAGACGGCAGGCTGTATGCCATCAACCCCGAAGCCGGATTCTTCGGCGTTGTACCGGGAACCTCGATGGATTCCAACCCCAACGCCTTCCGGCAGATTCAAAAGAACACCATCTTCACCAACGTCGGCCTGACCGACGACGGCGACGTGTGGTGGGAAGGCAGCGGCGTCCCCGCTCCGGCACACCTGATCGACTGGAAGGGCAACGACTGGACGCCCGATTCCAAAGAGCCCGCCGCCCACGCTAACGCCCGCTTCACCACTCCGGCGGCGCAATGCGAAGTCATCGCGCCCGAATGGGAAGACCCGGCCGGGGTTCCCATATCGGCCATCCTGATCGGCGGCCGCCGCAAAACCACCATTCCGCTGGTCAACGAATCGACCGACTGGGAAAACGGCATCTTCCTCGGCTCCATCATGGGTTCGGAAATCACCACCGCCGACATCACCGACAAAGTCGGCCAAGTGCGGCGCGACCCGTTCGCCCAGCTCCCCTTCATGGGCTACCATATGGGTGACTATCTCAAACATTGGCTGAGCATCGGCAAGAAAACCGACGCTGATAAACTGCCGAGGATTTATTTTGTCAACTGGTTCCGCAAGGGCGAAGACGGCAAATTCCTGTGGCCGGGCTTCGGCGACAACAGCCGCGTCTTGAAATGGATCATGGAACGCATCGACGGCACTGGAAAAGCTGTTGAAACCCCGATCGGAAACCTGCCGACCGTTGACGCCATCGACCTCAGCGGTCTCGACGTTACCAAAGCCGATATGGAGCATCTGCTGGAGATCGACAAAGAGGCGTGGAAAGCCGAGATCGAATCCATCCGTGAGAACTATAAGAGCTACGGCGACAGGCTGCCCAAAGAACTCGCGGAGCAGCTGGCCAAGTTGGAGCAAAAACTGTTCGGTTAAGCAAACGATAAGTGAAAACGGTCAGGGGGAAACCCTTGACCGTTTTATTTATGCTTGACATCAATCTATCATCAGCAGTTTATGTGGCTCTACATCCAACGCTTCCGCTATCCTGTATAAAGTCTTTAAACTGACAGGCTTGTAGCAACCTGCCGCTTCGATTTGCGAGTAATACGATATGGACATATCCAATTTTTCACAAAAACTCTCTTGTGTGTATCCTCTAAGTTTTCTATAATACGCTATTCTTAATCCGAGTTGCCGGAATTTTTCCTCATACGCCTTCCCTGCCATATTATCACCCTCTACCATTATAAAGGCTTGACAGGTTAAACAATACTGACTATAATATAAATAATTACTACTGATATAGTAGCAATTAGAAAGGAAGATATGAAATGTTAAAACGCGTTTTAGGGATGGTGCTGGCAGTTATGTTGCTGGTGGCGGGGTGCAGCGGTGGCAATCTTAATAATGACAGTGGCACTCCCGCTGAAAGTGGGAGCAATCCAACCACCACCCCGTCAAAGTCTAACTCAAAGCCACCTGCTCCATCACAACCAGACAATAACCCCTCTGAACCATAGTAAAATATACATATGTTGATGGCTACGATTTTTCGGACGGTGTTGCTTGGGTGCAAACAAACGAATGGCAATGGCATTGCGTGGATAAAACGGGGACGATTATATTAGCGTTAGGTGAAGGTGAAGTCCCCGCTTCAAATTTTTCGCACGGGGTTGCGCTTGTGAGAAGAGTTGATTGGATTGTTGAATTGATTGATAAAAACGGAAGGGTTATTTCATCACCGAAATCGGGAGAATATGATAATATAGTCGGATTCATTCCCGATGTAGGGATGACCCTAGTTGATAAATACTTAGACACCTTCCGACTAATAGAATATCAAGTTGGCATAATTGATAACAATGGTAATTGGACAGTAAAATTATGCAATGACTTTATTTTATTGAATTTTGTAAACATTTCAAATTCTATCTCCCCAAAATAAACCGCAGTCTGAGAAAACTCAAACTGCGGTTTGTTACCGTCTTATTCCACGTTGTTTTCTTGTTTCCATGTTTCCGCTTCTTCGTTTGATAGCAGTTTGATTTCAGGTTCGCTATACGGGCTGTCAGCCCCGCCGATGCCGTAAAGGAAATGCTGTCCATCGCTTGTGGCAAACAATCGCTCCTCAAACCCATCAGCCTGCCCGTACTCTCCGTTATACCTATGACCGAGATATGTCGCGTCGCTTGTGTCATAGGTTTTCTTTTTGATAGTTGCCTTCATTGATTTTACCTCCTCTGTGCTTTATGTAATCGTAAAGCCAACTTCTACGATTCCAATCCCTGTATCAAATGCGATTCTTTCGTTCGGCTTCGCTTCATCTGCCTCAGCTATAAATACTTCCGCGTCACTGAACTCATATTCGTCAACGTGCAGCCGCCGGTAAATATTTTCAATAATTGTTGTTGCGATCTGCAATAAAAGTGATTTTTCAAAATCATCAATTTCAGCTTCATTAGGCGAAATTCCAATGATTGAATAGAATAGCTTGTTTAACAATTCGCGTACAAATGATATTGAAAAGTCAAAAATGACAGTTCCTTCGACAACATGGGTAAATGAATGTTTGATTTTGATCGAGTTATCAAAGGTTTCATCATGTTCTTTGATTTTTGCAATAGCACCCTTATTGTCTATCTCAACGCCTATCACATCGCAAAAGCATCCGCAGATTATATCAGCATGGCTGTCAGTCCCTTCGGCATCTTCCGCTATTTTACCTATTTTTTGATCCACATCAGATACATGGTAGGTAAGCCACGCAAGTAAAGTACCCGCGAATTTGCTGACATCTTTTTGTGCAAAATCTGACGCGGCCATTATCGCTTCATGTTTTAGGACTGTCGCTATAAAATTTTCATGCAACTGTTTGTGCTGTTTGTAGTTTTTGTCATTGATGGATATCTGATATGCTTCTTCATCCGCGAAATGTATAACGGCATATTCCTTCAAAAAGAGTATAGTGGAAATAATTTTTTCACGTTTGTATTCACCGGTATGAATTAGGTCAATAGCTAACTCATGCACCTTTGAAAACAGCATCTCGTGCTGTTCATCAATTCTTTCCACACCTATTTTTAATGAATCCCTCCAAAACATATTGCTTCCTCCTTTTCTATGCCGTACAGCATTGAATGGAACTATCACGTCATTTAGCTCAATACCGAAAGAAGCGTTTCCGCAGTCTGCATATCACTATACAGCATGTCAAATAAAAAGTAAATAACCCGAGGATTAGGTTTCTCTTGAAATTTTCATATGGATATGATAAACTGGAAGCGAGGTGAGCTTTTATGTCTATGCTGAATATCCAAAACAACAAATACACGCCCAACCCGCTGCCGGAAATCGTTGCGCCCCGGCATGAGCTTCTCATTCGTTTTCATCAGTTGGCGAAGAAAAAACTGGTTTATATTTCCGCGCCCGCCGGTTCAGGCAAAACGGTTTCATCAATTTTATGGATGAAAAAATCCAACCGCAAGCCTGTATGGATTGGGTTGGACGCTTATGACAACTCCATTTCAATATTTTACAGGATGTTCTGTGCGGGCATACTCTCCGTGCAGCCGGATAACAGCCGTATGATCGAAATCATACAGAACCCGGCTTTTTACTCCGCTCCCGTGGAGCATACCATCATGCTGCTGTCTGAATTTAGAGCGGATGAGGGCGACTATGTACTTGCGTTGGATGATTTTCACACCATCACGAATCAGGAGATTTTGAAATCTCTGCCCTATATATTGCGCCGATTACCCCACTCATTTGTTACGCTCATTTTGAGCCGAAACGAACCGGAGAAATATATCTCGGAATATATTAACACCAGGCAGGCGGCAGTCATCGGCAAAGATGATTTATCGTTTAGCGCAGAAGAAATCAAGGGCTATTTTGAAACTTGCGGACATCGCATAGACGCGCCCCGGGCGGACGCTGTGTTCAATCTTACAGAAGGGTGGGCCAGTTTTGTAGGCGCCATTGCTGCTACCTACAATGCCAAATCCACATCGCGGGAGTTTGGCCATTTGCTCTATGCCGACATGGAAAGGCTTATGTGGAGTCAATGGGATGAGGATACACAGGCATTTTTGATTGCAACCGCGGTAATTGAGGAAATGCCTGTCCCGCTGTGCGAGAAAATCACAGGAAGAGCTGACGCGGGAGCGTTGCTTGAGCGTTTGCGGATACAGCACGCTTTCATTACCCGCGTGGAGGATGGCGTATACCGTTACCATTCCTTGTTTTTGGATTTTCTGCGTTCCTTGCCGGAATATACTAAAATTGATAAGAAAAATGTCTGGTGCATAATTGCCGAATACTACGAAAATACTGGGGATATTGTCGTTGCGTCCCAATATGCCTGTAAAAGCGGACATATCAAAACCATCTTGGATACGTTACACAAATACATGACCATCAGCGATACTCCCGTTTATGAAACGATATATCACTTAAAGTCCTCATTATTCAAGGCGGATTTTGAGAAGCTCTGCGAAGAATGCCCTGTTCTGTACGAACCCGTGGTATATATGTCCTTTTCAACCGGAGACGCGCCGAGATTTGAAAAATATATGGACAAGCTGCAACAAAATTTGCCGGTAATAATAAACGATTATCCTAAGTTCACGGAGGCTGCGGTTACTTTTATGCTGCTTGACTACCTAACCCCGCTTGGGGCGCACTTAGCGCGGCTAAACGAATTTCCGCCCGCCGTATTTCAGAATCCTGAAATACGGCGGGCAACTTATAGTTTCCGGCTGCCTTTTTTGCATAGAGGGAACCGGGATTTTTATGAGCTGACAGATCAGGAAACGCATGATGAATGGGTAAAGTCAAGCACGAAAATACTCAAAAGCCAATATGAACCGATTATACACGGCACGAATGCGGGACTTTATCTGGAACAAAACCGAATAACCGAAGCCTTGTCCGAAGCGGAGGCCGCCGTTGGCAAGTTGACGGAGCGAACGACAAAGGAAATCCGTTTTTCTGCTCATATGCACCTTGCGGCGATATACTTAGCGTTGGGCAACGAAACTGAGTTTGCCGCGCTGAGAGACAAAACCGAGATATTTATAAATGAGGAAGCCGAGTTTCTCCGTCCGAATTTTTTGGCGTTTACGGTAAGGGAAAAATTGTGGGACGGCGATACATCCGCCGCGAAGGAATGGCTTGACAATTACTTCGTTACTGAAGGCACACTGACAGAACCTTACAGGCTCTATCAGCATTTTACCACTGTCCGCGCATATGCCGTGCTGGGCGAGCTGAAAAAGGCGAAAGACCTTGCCAAGCGGCTCAGGCAAATGGGCAAGGATTTCCGCCGCCCGCAGGACGCTGCCGAAGCGGGGGTTTTGCTGGCCGTTATTCTGTGGGCAGAGAATAAAAAAGAAGAAGCACAGGAGATCATGGAAACCGTGCTGTCGGAAATGCGGCCATATTCATTCATAAGGCTTATTGCCGATGAGGGTGCCGCTGTTTTACAAGTATTAAAAAGAATATCCGGCAAGACAAAACACGCAAATTATCAAGGCTTGCTTGATTTCGCATATGTCAATAGCGTATATTTTGCCGCCTATGCCGTTAGCAAACAGCGCGGCGGTATTATGGCAGGGATAAAAACAAAGCCGGAGAAGCTATCCAAGCGGCAGGCAATGATGATCCGGCTTTTGGCGCGGGGATATGATCGGGAAAGCATCGCGGAGAACGCCGGGCTATCACTCAACACAGTCAAAGTACACATGAATCTCGCGTACAAAAAATTAGGAGTAAGCAACGCCGCCGATGCGGTAGTGAAAGCGCGGGTACTTGGGATTATTGAGTAATGCGGATTTTTTTGATGTAATATATGGATAACCAAGAGCCGGCCAACTTTTGATTTTTCAAGCGAACAGAGGGCTTGTGGAGGTATACGCTTCCGTAAGCCCTTTTGATTTTGAATAACTTTATTCAGATTTTTCCAAAACCTAATACTCAGGTTATTTTCTTTTTGCCTCGTTTGCTGTATTGTAAAATAGATAGACTATCGTTTATCTATTTACCCTATTACGAACCCCAAGTTAAGGAGGAAATTATCATGTTACACTGGTTCCGAAATCTCAAGGTTAAGGCGAAGATGGTCGTCAGTTTCATGGTGGTTATCGCGTTGATGGCCGGGCTGTCGGTATTTGCGTTTCTCGAACTTGGAAATGTCACCAGCTCTTATCAATACGCGATTGACCACCCTATGAGCTCTGAAATGGACATGTCGCGGTTTATCAGCGCCATCCGCGATATGCGGCGGGCGTCCGCCACGATGGGGATGTTCGCCCCCCAAAACGACCCCGCGAGAATCGAGTCGTATTATCAAGGGGGCGTAGCCGCTTATAACGAAGGCATGGACTGCTTGGATAGTATTTTAGCCAACGTGAAATCCGATATTAAGGCAACAGACGAAGTTGTGGCCGGTGTAACAGCGGTGGTCGGCGATTTGCGCGACACATTCCAGAGATACATGGATACGTTCTGCAAACCCGTATACGAGGCGGCTCGTGTCGGCGACTACGAAGCGACGCTTGTTTATGCCGCCAACGCCGCGCCTCTTGCCAATGAGCTGAGTGAAAAGGCCGACGCGCTGATAACGATATGTATAGCTACGGCGGAAGAAGCATTGGCGGAATCGGCGGATGCCGTGAGGTATGCCCGGATATTGATTGTGGTTGTGGCGATTTTCTCGTCAATCATCGCGATCATTATTGCTTTGTTCGTAGCGGGACTCCTCGGCAAGCCGCTTTCCATGATGGCAAGGGCATTAGACCAGCTCGGAACAACAGGCGATTTGGATTTTCCGCCGGAAGTCATGCAAAGCGCGCAGGAATGTTCTTCGTGGCAGGATGAGATAGGCCGCTGCGCCAGAGCTTTCGGCGGGACTGTTCAGCATATCGGGAATGTTGCCAAAGAACTTAACATAATGGCAAACGGCGATTTGAATGTTGCGGTAGAGCAGCTCTCCGCCGCCGACGTTTTGGGCAAATCCTTGAACCATATGGCGGATAACCTCAATAGTATATTCGGGGAAATCAACCAATCAACCGCGCAAGTATCCTCCGGCTCGAAACAAATTGCCGACGGCGCACAATCGTTGGCGCAAGGCTCGACGGAGCAGGCGTCCTCCATCGAGCGGTTGTCGGCTTCCGTCACCGAGATCGCGCAGAAAACGAAAGACAACGCCGAAATGGCCGGGAAAGCGGCCGTCCTCGCCAACACCATCAAGCAAAACGCCGAAAAAGGCAGCCGCCAAATGGACGAAATGACAACAGCCGTTAAGGAAATCAACACGGCCAGCCAAAATATCAAAAAGGTTATCAAAGTCATTGACGACATCGCCTTCCAAACAAACATACTTGCTCTCAACGCCGCCGTGGAAGCCGCCCGTGCCGGACAGCACGGCAAGGGCTTTGCCGTCGTCGCCGAGGAAGTCCGAAATCTCGCCTCCAAGAGCGCGGACGCGGCAAGGGAAACCGGAGAGATGATTGAAAACTCAATGGAGAAAGCGGAATTAGGCACACGTATTGCTGATGATACAGCCGCCAGCCTCGCGGAAATCGTGTCCGGCATCAACGAGAGCAGCCGGATCGTCACGGAAATCGCGCAATCCAGCGACGAACAGTCGGCCGGGATCGCGCAGATCAACAGCGGCATCGACCAAGTGGCAAGCGTCGTCCAGCAGAACAGCGCGACGGCGGAGGAAAGCGCGGCCGCCAGCGAAGAGATGAGCGGTCAGTCGGCTGTGCTGGAGGAACTGGTCGCGCAGTTTAAGCTGAAAGACGAAGGTCGATCCGCGCGCGCAAAAAGGCTGCCCGCAACCTCCGGCCGCCAAATTGCCATGCCGGAAAGAACACCGCAAAACGGCGGCGGGGATTTTGGAAAGTATTAAATTCAGTGGAGGATAATAAACATGAAAAGAAGAAGCCTGAAAATGGCAATCTTAATCCCCGTGCTTGCGGTATTGATTGCCGGCGTCACGCTGATGGTGGTGATTGTCGGCTCGGTCGCTTCGTCGTCTACGCATGATCTGACCGACAGGCTTATCAATTCAAGGGTAAACGAGTATTCTAATAAATTTGAGGCACTGTGCATGGACGCATACAGCGTGGTGCGCTCCATCGCGCCGGTACTCAATGATGTAGCATCTCATTCGCAAAGCCCGCGTGATGAAATGTTAGGGGTATTGAGCAGCGTCCTTATGTCCGACGATAATATACTGGCCGTTTGGACATGCTGGGAGCCGGACGCTATGGACGGCATGGACAGCGAGTTTGCGGGAAAGGGATACCACGATAACACCGGGCGGTATGTGCCTTATGTGTATAAAAGCGGGACAGGCTTTGAAATCGAGCCTTTGGTTGACTACACCGTCCCCGGCGACGGCGATTATTACTTAGGGGCGCGCAATTCGGGCAAACCTTATATCACCGACCCGTATCCATATGAGATAGGCGGCAAGACCGTCATCATCTATTCGATAGCGTATCCGATCATACGGGGCGGCACAGTCGTTGGTGTGGCGGGTATTGACATTAGCCTTGAAGAACTCATATCCATCATGAACAGCGGTTCAATCCTTGACGACGGGTATTTAAGCGTCATTTCTCCCGGCGGGTTGATCTCTACTCACAGGAACGAAAGCATGATTCTCACCGATTATAAGTCA
>Ga0082212_10000995_pt1 | contig 41676 bp, 29 predicted proteins | sample TergutNt197P3_FD_71548 | JGI IMG/M metagenome (GOLD analysis project Ga0082212, IMG submission 71548) | Neocapritermes taracua P3 segment gut microbial communities from Petit-Saut dam, French Guiana - Nt197 P3 | ecosystem: Host-associated > Arthropoda: Insects > Digestive system > Gut ...
CCCACATTCCCGCTCGCGGCTTGCTGGGATGTATCCCAAACCCTCTCGGAAAACTCAAAAATGAGTTTTCCGTTAAGCCAACAAGTTGGCTGCTGCGCGTTCCTGCGGAACGCTAAAAAATGTTTTCAATCGTCACAAAATATTTTCTTCAATCCATTTTGCCACGCCGTCATCGTTGCAGTCGCCGCAAACATAATTTGAAACAGTTTTACATTCATCTATCGCGTTTAATACTGACACGCTGATTTCACACTCACGAAGCATTTCAACATCGTTTATATCGTTACCGAAAGCAATAACATCAGCCGCCGAGGCTGTTCAGTTTTTCGTTGTATGTTTTCTTAGCCATTATTTTACGCCCTTTTCCGGATAGTCACCCGCACGGTATCACCCGGTTGTTTTCCAATCTTTGCGCGAATATGTTTTAATATGCCGATGATATAACATACCGAGCCGTCAGCGTTCTTCACGCCCATGTTTACAATGCTTCCATCATACGGCTCACCGTCAAAAGTGGCATGGATTTTTACTCTGCCTTTTCCGAACTCCGCTTTGATGTCATACGGGAACAGCACATACGCGCCGCCTTTGCCGATTTCGGAGGATAATATCACTGCGTCATACTCATAATTTTTTTCGTCAATTTTTACTTCGCCGACCTTTTCAACACACGTCACACGAAATCGTGTAATGTCCGCAATCAGTTCGTAGTCCACCAGCCTGTCATATGGAAACTGTATCGCGCCTTTGGATGTTTTATACGCGGCGAGCCGTTCTAATAAGGCAGGATGAAGCCGATCCAACGCGCCGGGATAAATTCCGATATGCTTCTTGAGCGCGGCGAAATGTATCAGGTTCTCACGCTGACAAAAGGTTGGCATTTGGTATGACATTTTCTCCACCGCATCCGGCGCGGCGGCGCGGATAGTTTCTCGGACTTTAACAAGAATAAGCCGCACATCTTCAGACTGAGCGGCGATGTACTCGTCAATATTGGCGGGTTTTATGTTCATATTTTGCAGACACCTCAACAATTCCATTTCAATTTTGCCGGATTCGCTTCATCCGCCACAGCGATAGCGCGAAGTGCGTTGGTGTAATCTACACATACTTCCTCCGCAATCTCCGCATACGCTTCCTCAACCGCTTTGAGCCCCACGCGATCATAAGCGACCGCCGCAGCCGCATAGAAGAACAATCCCAGTGAGTGCGTCAGCGTATGAACGACTGCCGAACCCTGTCCGACAGCCCGAGCCGCCGCCTGCGCTACCGGGTTGCCGTCAAGCTCACGAGCGGCGGCGTGGCACTCGTTGAGAATGATGTTCTTAACCATGGGGAACTTAACCTTGCCGTCAAGGTAATCATATGCGGCGTTCACTGCGTTTCTCGGGCGGTCATCGCCGGGACAGTGCTTCTCAAAGATAGGCAAGATTTTTTCTTCGGCGTATGCAAGACACCACTTGCGGATGGTGTCCTCGCTCTGTGTGTCAATCAGCTCTCTCAGCGCAATACAAGATGGCGCGTTTACATCGCCGAGCATTTTTCGTAGCTTTTTAGGCACGGGATGCACTCTCCTTTTCAATCAATCTGAGCGCGATTTTCTTCTCTATCTTTCTAATCTCTTTTTGCAATCTATGAGCGCGTAAATATCGGCAGGAAGCTCCGATGTGGCGATATCAAACACCACCGGAAATGTAGGCACTTTCCCATATGTCTCGGAATCACGAATCAACTGTTTTGTTGCTTCGTCCACATCGGATTGCAAAATTTCCGAGCGGTTCTTTTCCTTAAACCAAATCGCCACGTTGAAAGAGCTTTCATAAACATGAAGCCAGTATAGGTTTTTCTCTTTCTTTGTTCCCCGGGGCGTTGTCCAAAAGTGCTGCCCTTTTGCAAACCATGCCTTGTGGGGCGTATACCATTGCCACTCCTGCTCCATCTCCAAGCCGGGCAAAGCCTCTTGGAGCGTTTCGTATGCGGCATAGCTGTCGCTGAGGGTTTGCCGGAGCAACTCGTCTGACGGTATCACTTTGGGGTCTCTTAGCCGCAAATTTTCGCTGTTATTCATTGATTATTCAATCCTTCCAGTCGCCCCAATTTTGCTTATCCGGCGGCAGTTGCTCATTATGGTTGGCGTAATGCACCGCCGGTCTGTAGCCTTATATTTTTAATCAATTCAGAAGCATTCATAAACTCAATCACACTCCCACATCTTATAGTATAACAAATGATACAACATTTTTCAAAACAAAAATGAATTTTTACAAATAGTCAATAAATGAAAATCGTATTTGCTGCGCTTCTTCCTCCGATAATGAGAGGAAAGGTAAAGCGAGATACAGACTGCGTACATTATGGGGATTATTCTCTGTTTCCCTTGTATATGTAAATGATATATTATATAATGAGTGTAAAGTTGAAATTAGTACGCTATGACTTCTTGACAACACCAATAGGAAGTCAGCAACCAACAACGCAGTCATGTATAATACCGGAGGATGATATGCAGTTTGAACCAATTTCTCACTTAAAGGAAATGATGCGGATCCGAGGAATCAGCACACATTTTTTATCGCCACCGTACAGCGATGCTGTAAATTTTGATGATGGCTTACATCATCTGTTATATGGAGATTATGATTTCATAAGTTTTATTCAGGTAATGATTCAACGCTGTCAAATAGGAACTGTCTATTTGGCTAATGATAAATTTGAACTGAATTACATTCTCATTAAAACAAGCGCGGACGAGCTTATTATAATAGGTCCTTATGCCATACACCCTAATGAGTTGTTATTTAACATGGTCTGTGAACAAAATGATATCCCCGTTACACGATTGTCCGACATGAAGAAGTTTTTCTATGGCATTCCGTTTGTTGAACGCAGCGAAGTGCTGGAATCTGAAATAATTCTTATCGCAAAGTATATTTTGGATAACAATGATTATACAATAGAGAGGATTGATTTACCGTTTTATCTCTCTGAGCAGAATAACAAGATAAAAGAGTTATCCGACAGTAAACGTCCGCTGGCAATAATAGAAGCCCTTTACCAAAATGAGGATAACTACTTAGAAGCAGTGGAACGCGGAGATCTTAAACAGGCAACTCTATATATGAGTATGTTTAATAAGTTTACGATAGAGCAGCGGCACGCGGACAGCTTGCGGGATTTGAAAAACTACTGCTTCGTGCTAAATACTCTGTTGCGTAAAGCGGTACAGCGGGCAGCGGTGCATCCCGCTTATATACATGAGTTGTCCGCCGAGTTTGCTGTTAAAATTGAAGCTGCCCGCACAAGAGAGGAACTCTCGGTTAATATTACCCAATCAATGTTACGTAAATACTGCTTATTGGTTAATAACCACTCACTCAAAAATTACTCCCTGCCTGTACGTAAAGCGGTAAACTATATTGATTTTAATTTTTCGGAGCTAATAACACTGGAAATGATTGCCGAATCAGCTGCGGTCAACTACAGTTATCTCTCGTCACAGTTCAAAAAGGAGACAGGCTCGTCAGTAGTTGATTACATCAATAGAAACCGTATACAGAGAGCTTTTACGCTGTTAATTTCTACCTCTCTGTCAATTAACGCTATCGCTGAAAAATGCGGATTCAGCGATGACGCATATTTCACCCGCGTGTTCAAGAAAGTTCACGGCAAATCTCCTCGCGAATACCGGAAGAGTTTCTTTCTGCAAAAGTAGGATTATTTCTAGGGAAAGCAGGATTATTTCTAGGTGATTTTTTTCACCTAAAAATAATCCGCTTTTTGCTAAAAATAATCCTTTTATATTCTCTCAAATAACTTTATGATTTGTATACAGAACAAATAGGAGGTGAATCCATATGTCATTTTCAAATTTATATCCTGTTACAACCTCGGTACGCAGATTATCGGATTTAAGCGGTTTGTGGAATTTCAAGTTCGACCCGGACGGATTAGGGAAGAAAGAAAAATGGACTCAGGGCTTGCCATCGCCGATGACAATGCCTGTACCCGCGTCCTTCGCGGACATTTTCACCGACAAGAAGAGCCGTGAATACACAGGGGACTTCTGGTACGAAAAAGAAATATACATACCCGGCGAATGGAGAGACATGGAAGTAGGTCTGAGGTTTGAGGGTGCGGCTCATCGGGCAACGGTTTATGTAAATGGCACGAAAGCAGGTTCGCATGAGGGCGGATTCTTACCTTTTACGGTGATTATCAGTAAATCGGTTGCTTTTGACGCACCTAACCTAATCAGCGTACAGGTAAACAACGAGCTGCGCGAAGACTGCCTGCCGGTCGGTCGGACCGCAGAGCTGGCTGACGGAAGTAAAATGGCTAAAGGGTATTTTGATTTCTTTAATTATTCCGGTTTAATACGCCCGGTTAAGTTAGTCGCCCTGCCTAAAAAGCATATTACGGATTACTCATTAACTTATTCGCTGATAGATAAATGCGCGGAGGTCAATTACAGCGTTACCGCTAATCATAAAAACGGATTTAGAGTTTCAGCAGCGATATACGATGAGTCCGGCAATCTTTCGGGAGAAGCCGAGGGCAAGGAGGGTAGCATCTACATCAGCAATGTCCGGCTGTGGGAAGTGCATAACGCATATTTATATAAATTTGTATTCAAAATCATTGACGGCGAAACCGTCATAGACGAATACACGGATCAAATCGGCATCCGCACATTTGAAATAGACGGACATGATTTTTTGCTGAACGGCAAACCCATATACATGAAAGGTTTCGGTAAGCACGAAGAGAGCGAATCATCAGGGCGGGGCTTAAACCCAAGCGTGTTAAAACGTGATTTTGAGTTGATGAAATGGATTGGGGCTAACTCATTCCGCACCGCTCATTACCCTCACAGCGAGGAGACTTTACGACTCGCGGATCGTGAGGGAATTATGGTTGTGGACGAAGTGGCGGCGGTAGGTTTAATGGCAAGCACCTTAAATTTCTTCGATGCAAGTCAAGGCCCTCAGACAAGGTTTTTCCAAAAAGAGACAACGGCAAAGCTGCTAGAACGGCATTTACAGCAGTTGAAAGAACTCATTCTCAGGGACAAAAACCGGGCTTGCGTTGTCGCTTGGTGCGTAGCTAATGAACCTGAAACCACGGATGACGAGTCCCGTCCGTATTTTGAAACGGTTTTTGCAAAGGCAAGGGCACTGGATCCGCAGCATCGCCCGTTAACCTTTACATCGCTGATGACCGCAACGCCTGACAAATGTAAATGCGCGGATTTATGCGATTTTATAAGCCTTAACAGATATTATGGCTGGTATGTGTTCGGCGGCAACGAAATTACAGCGGCGGAAAACATTTTCAGGCAGGAATTAGCGGGCTGGACCGGACGCATACCCGATAAACCTTTTGTTTTCTCTGAATACGGTGCGGATACCGCCTCCGGCATACATAAATTACCCAGTGTTATGTGGAGCGAGGAATACCAGACAGAGTATCTGAATATGTGCCACAGAGTTTTTGATTCTCTGCCCTTTGTGCGCGGCGAACAGGTGTGGGCTTTTGCCGATTTTCAGACGGGCGAAGGAATTATGCGCGTTGACGGAAATAAGAAAGGTATCTTTACCCGCAGCAGACAACCAAAAGCCGCCGCGCATCTCTTAAAAGAGCGGTGGGAAGGATTACCGTTGCGGTTCAAATCAGAGGAGGAATGATAATGTATAAAAAGAGGGTTCTCTGCTTCATGCTCGCCGTGTTATTGATATTACCCGCTCTCGCGGCGTGCGGCGGCGATGCCGGCGGAGGCAATGCGTCATTCACTTGGTGGATAATACAAGGTGCGGATGCCTCTTATTACGCGGCCTACGAAGATAATCCCGCCGTCCGCTATATGCTGTCAAAGACTTACAACGGCAGTAAAATTAGCCTCAACTTTATGGTTCCCGTAGCCGGTTCAGAGCAGGACAACTTCAACACCCTGTTGGCCACAGGTGAGTATGCGGACATTATGGTTACGACCCAGTACCAAGGCTCTATCGAAGAACTGTATCGGGAGGGCATTATTCTGGATTTAACCGAATACATCGACAAATGGATGCCTAATTATAAGGCACTTTTAGAAAGCGACCCCGAAGCCTATATGTACGCTGCCCATATTGTTGACGGCGAACGCAAAAATTTGATACTGCTGGAGTTCGGCGACATAGTGGCGGACACATGGTGCGGTTACCAATACAGGCGGGACTGGATTGTAAAATATGGAAAAAACCCTTTTGACGGAAGTGGATTCAGCGGCAGTTACGACAGCGATGGGGAGTGGACGGATAATGTTATATTTCCCAATGGCGGCACTTATCCGATTTATATAAGCGACTGGGAATGGATGCTGAACATCTTTGCCGCCGCCATTGCTGACCTTGGTATTTCCGATGGCTATCCTATAAGCATCGGGTACGGCGGATATTTCGGCACAGGCGACATATTCACCGGTTTTGGCGGCGGCGGTCCCACTTGGCATATCGACCCGAACAACCAAATACAATTCGGCGGAACTTCCGCAAATATGCGCGCATATCTGCAATGTATGAACACATGGTTTGAGCGGGGGTGGATTGACAGGGCTTTTGCAGAACGCTCGGCGGATATGTTCTATCGTATAGATGATGCCGGAGTGCGGCAGGGAAAGGTTGGTATGTGGATAGGCATACAGTCTCAGCTCGGATCGGGATTAGACAGCGACATGGGATTTGCCGAAGGCATGGTTTCCTTCGCTGCCCGCCAGCCTATTAACGATCTGTACGGAGGTTCTGAAGTTCAGGGCAAGACCCCCTATTCCATGTATCAGATATCCAGAATCGGCGGGAGCTTAACCATCACTAGCAAAGCCGCTGAAAAAGACTTGGAAACACTGTTCACCTTCTTGGATTCCCTGTACACAAAAGAAGGCGGTTTGCTTATCCAGAGAGGGTTGTCAAAAGAACAGGTAGACGAAACCCAAGACGAATTTTACCTGCGTCATGGTCTGACGGAGGGAGGCTACCGCCCCGTTGAGACAGAGAGCGGAACTAAATATGAGATAACGGACGAGATTTACAATGACTTGGGTACGTTGGCGCAAGCTGCGGCCGCCCTGAGGCTTGGCACCGGCTGGGTTCCGCAGTCACTGCTGCAACCGCGAGGGTCGGGAAACTTCCTGCAAAGTCTGGATGAATGGATTGTATATAAATCCACCGGATTTATGCAGCCGTCTTTCACGGCTATGCTCGCATCGGAAGACGCAAGACTTTACGCCAGAGGCAATACACAGGTCACTGAATTTTTGGAGCAAAATCTGCCGTTGTTTGTGCGCGGTCAGCGCAATCCATTTGACGACACAGACTGGAATAACTACGTAGACGCACTTGAACGTTACAATCCGGGAAGAGTAACGGTTCTGTTTCAAAACTTGTTAAGTACACTTGCAGGAAAATAGGAGGTATTTTTATGAAACGTTTAATTAGTATTATCACGGTTTTAGCTCTAAGTATTACTTTACTGGCATCATGCGGAAATAACGGCGACAACTCCGCCGCCACTGCCACCCCAACGCAATCCCAAACGGAAGATACTGCGGATAAAAGTCAGGAATCCGCTGCGGTCGCTTCAACAGACCCATTGGATATGATAACGGAAGGGTATTATGTGTATTCTTTTAACGCGCCGGGGCATGGCGACTTCGTGCAATTTTTCAGATTTTACCCTGAAGCTCCCGTGTTAGGTTCGGTTTTCTATGCGGGCTTTACCAACAACAGCTCCCTTTTCGCCGGGACATATACTGTTGAACCGATGGAGTACAGTTACCGCTGTGCCGTTGACAGGGATAATTCCGTTGCGGAAAATTTTGTAGATGGAGTCGCGCCCTATACCATAACCTTTTACGATTTCAACGGAAATGTTTTGGATGCCTGCGGTTTTGACGGCAGTATCCTGTACAACGACATGACGGTAATAAGCGCAATGGGTTCAAGCAGGGTAATGTACCATCATGATACCGATGGTCCGGCATCCAAGTTTGCCGGAACTTTTGCCGGAGAAATGGGTGTAACCTATTTGTCCTTTGTCGTGGAGGATGACCCCATAGGCGTGGTAAACCTTTTGCATAATCAAACTTATATGGATATGGTGGGTATGCTTATAGAGGGCATTTGGACAATGGAAGCAGGCGCGGGAGGCGGCTTCAATTATAACCTTATACCCGAGTTTGACATAGATACCCCGGCTGTGCTGGCGGTTTCGGCGGATACCCTTACGGCGGTATACACCCCCGAAGGCGGTTCTCCAATTAAAATGGTAAACGTGTCCTCAATGGAAGCTCAGGTGGAACACATATTTACCGGGGAAGCTCATATCGCGGCATACGATACGGATGCGCCTCTTACGCTGAGCCTGTATGACGATGGTACGGTCATTTTGGATATGGTGCTGTTTAATAACAATGTAACTGTGGACACCGGAAACTACACCATGGTTAACGACTATACTTTCGGTATCTCTTTCGATAACGCGGGAGATTTACAAACGGAAATAGATTTCGGCACCTTCGTAATTACCTTGGATTACAAAAGTGAGATGGATCAGATAGGATCTATTGAAGCAATACTGACCCTCGGAAGCGCGGAGGCCGACAGCGGCGGTGCGGATGAACTGTTTTCATTTGACAGCGGCGAGGGCAGCAGCACAACATTGACACTTTATGGCGACGGCACATATCGGTTCGGATTCGATGCTTATGGCGTTGAGGAGTTCGGGACATGGATTTTTGAATCCTATAACCTTACGCTCATTCAGGAAAACGGCAACGAAATTGTATCCAATATCGGTGAAGGTCACTCCATGATTATAGGATATGTGGCGGTGGTAAGCGACCAACTGGCAGACACCTTTACCGCGCCTGCGGAGTTATGGGGCGGCGCGTTGGTTAACTGATTAGTGTGCAGGAAACCCGCCCGTTGGCACAGGGCGGGTTTCATTTAAGAATAATTTGTTAGAAGGGGTAGTCGTATGGCAGCTAATAAAATCAAACATAAAAACACCTCCTCAAATGAGCCGCTGTCAAAGGATTTGAAGCGTAATTGGGTGATGTATTTGCTGTTTATACCTGTGGCGGCATATTTTATCACATTTAATTATATTCCCATGGCCGGTATTGTCATGGCGTTTCAAGATTTCAGCTTTGCCAGAGGTATTTTCGGCAGCACCTTCGTTGGTTTTGATAATTTTGTGGATTTGTTTACAGGTTCGGCTTTCGGGACGGTTATGCGAAATACCATTGCCATGGCAGCCCTTAACCTTACTTTGGGCTTTTTCGCCCCTGTTGTGCTGGCGTTTATTATCTGCGAAACTCCGTATAAAAGATATCGGCGTTTGATTCAAACAGTTTCATATATGCCTTACTTTGTAGCGGCTGTAGTTGTAACGCAGTTGGTTAGGGAACTGCTTGGCACAAACGGGGGCGTTACACTCTTCCTGTCCATGTTCGGGCTTGATAAACAGAACTGGCTGGCCAATCCCAATATACCGGTGTTCTGGCTTATAAATACCTTTACGGATATATGGCAGGGTGCGGGTTTTGGTACAATCGTATATATCGCCGCCATACATAATATAAGCGGCGACCTTCACGAGGCTGCGGCAATCGACGGCGCGGGACGGTGGATACGGCTTACGAAAATCACATTACCCGGCATATTCCCAACCATTACTTTATTCTTCGCCCTGCGAATCGGGCTTGTGTTTGTAACGGGATTTGACAAAATCCTATTACTGTATATGCCTACCACATACGCTACCGCCGATGTGCTGACAACCTATACCTTCCGTATGGCTTTCGGTGCCGGAGGCGGCAATTTCGGACTTTCGGCAGCATCCGGGTTGTTCCAGTCGGCAGTTGGCACATTCCTGCTTATTTTCTCTAATTGGCTTAACAGGCGGCTTACTAAAAACTCATTATTCTAAAAGGAGACGGGACAATATGAATAAATATAGAAGACCGCGCGAAGGCATGGTTGAACATACAGGAGCCTTGTCCCAACTTACCAACTTTATTTTAGCGGCACTGTTGGCCGGTATAGCGTTTTGTGCTTTTGTGCCTCTGTGGCACGTGCTGATGGCATCTATATCTGAAGGCGAACGAGTACTGGCTCAATCCGGTATTTTGTGGTGTCCCGCAGGTTTCGCAAACCTAAACGGGTATCAGTTGATTTTCCAAGATGCCAGCATAGTAAGGGGTTACTTAAATACGATTATGTACGTAGTTCTCGCCACCGGGTTGGGTGTAATAATAAATACTTTGGGAGCCTATACTCTCAGTCAGCCGTCACGATTCCGTATGATTCTGGTTTTCTTTGTTGTGTTTACCTCACTGTTCAGCGGCGGTCTGGTACCTACTTATATGGTAATACGGTCATTGGGAATGGTAGGCACACCCCTGTCGCTGATTATACCCGGATGTACAAATGCCTTCTTTTTACTGATGCTGATGAACGGATTCCGCCGTGTGCCGGAATCAACGGTAGAATCCGCTAGAATAGACGGTGCCGGACATATAAGGGTTATGTTCCGGATTATGCTGCCCCAAGCTCGCGGTATGTTACTGGTAACAATCATCAATTCAGTGGTTATGCAATGGAACTCTTGGTTTCCCGCGTCCATTTATGTCACCAACCAACGGCACTACTGGCCGCTTCAGTTGTGGATTCGGCAGATTGTGTCTGAAAACGTCAATATCCTTCAATCCGCCAACCCGAATTTTAATCGCTGGCTTATTCAGTACGCGGTAATAATTGCCGCCACACTCCCTATTTTATTAGTGTTCCCATTCTTCCAAAAACAGTTAGAAAAAGGGATGTTGGTCGGTAGCGTTAAAGAATAACAATATGAATGCGAGGGTAAAAGATATGGTTATAAAAGATGTTAACGGCGTTGGTCGTGTTGAGGTTAAAACACCGGCATTGCCCGATTATATGAAAAGAGTTTCGGGTACATACACCCGTACCGGCAAAATCATGGTGAGTTATCGGCGTGATGACCGCCCGGAAGAAAAGGATTATACCTATATCGCCGTAGCTGACGGACATGGATTCCGCGATATTTTCGCGGGGATAATCCCTGTACATCCCAAAGCTAACGGTATCCGTTATATGGTATACAACGATAACAGGCGTGTCCTGTTGGGAGATTATGTGTTGGAATGCACGCCTGATATTGATAATTGCGAAAAGGCGGAACTTATCCCAATACAGTACCCTTGGGGTTTGAAAGATGACGAGCGTATTTTTATGAACTGGTCTGAAATTATTATTTCACCGGATAACGAGTGCATTTGCTGGACGATTTTATTTAATGGTATGCGGGGAGCCGCTAACGGTTTCGGACAGCTTGTCCGGGAGGACAAGGTGTATGTTATCAAAAACGCGCAAATCATCAGCAGTACCGCCGCATATGAACCTGACCCGAAGCGGCATGGATATATGTTGGCGAAACCCATGCGTGGCGGCGAAGTTAAGCAATTTGTAAGGGGCGGCACGGCTATATCTTTGGTTGGCGGCAGTACATCGGCACTGACAGACTCTGTCGTGCAGGACTTATTTTCAGAAGATATTGAGCAAGTCACCAAACTGCCCGGTTACGAGGAAACTACAATTTTTTCACCTGATGAAAAACTGGGACTTGTAATGAGTACACGGGATTCTATGAAAACAAACTGCGCGATTCTGGGACTTTTACCGCGCCCATATGCCATGCTGGTGACAATGGGGATGATTAATGTTGTGTATTTATACTGCGTTGCGGGGGTGAGGCAATTCCGCAAGGGTAATATAGGACCCGCGTTGATTGAGATTGATAAATCCGTGGCGGGCGGGGACTACCGGGGCGCGGTGTTATGCGACCCGGAAAGCGAATGGGTATACTGCTCCCCCATGACATGGCATCCGGGCGGCAAAGCCGCAATCTGGCCGGAAGTAAACCGTGGCACACTGGAATACCGTCTGCGGGTGGCGGAATTGTTGGATTACAAACCGCAAGCTACCATACCCATAAAGAAAACCCCTGTAAATATTTCTTATGGAATCCGTGATGAAAGCGTGCTTTGGCAAGCGCAAGCCCCGATACCGGAATTAAGAATCGCGGGTAAAGCCGGAGGCGATATGGTTCATAAACGGGAAGGCGGCGTTGCTGAATCAACATTCAACCAATTTACCGATGATGGTAAATCTTTCTTTGACGGTTGGGAAAAAAGCGGATTTGATGCTGAGGGCAATGTGTTTTTTGAGGCAGACATGAAAATGTACGGGGAGCAGGTCGGAGAAATGAAATTTAAGCTCACCTTTACCGCCATGAGCTTTACCGAACCCTGTAAACTCATTAAATCAAAAAGCTATGGTTACGCGGAATATTTGAATACCCGGCTTGAAGTTGAAGATATGGAAGAGTAAATAACGAATGGAGTGCGGCAATGAAAGCAGTACAATTAAAAACAGACTACAGGCATTCTCCCCTAGGTATTGATAATCAAACCCCGCTGTTTTCATGGAAATGTGAAGGGGGAATCAAGCAGTCTGCTTTCCGGGTTTTGGCGAAAGATGAATCCGGCACGGAAATATTTGACAGCGGTAAAGTGCAGACCGATTCCATGAGATGCCGCTACAGCGGGAATCCACTGGTCAGCAGGCAGCGTGTTACTTGGGGTGTTACTCTGTGGGACGAAAAAAAGCGTGAGGAACAATCCGAAATAGCTGCCTTTGATATGGGATTATTAAACCCCGGTGACTGGCAAGCCGACTGGATTTGCGGCGTGGATACTGACAAGGAAGAACGGCTGCCCGCAGATTATTACAAAAGGGATTTCAATGTATCTAAGCCGATTAAATCAGCCAGACTGTATGCTACCGCTTGCGGGGTATATACGGCTTTAGTAAACGGTAAACGTGTAAGCGATATTTTAGCTCCCGGATATACGCAGTATGACAAACGCTTGTATTATCAAACTTATGATGTAACCAACCTTTTGCTTATGGAGAATAATTCGTTGGAATTTACCGTTGGTGACGGTTGGTATAAGGGTAAGGTAGGCAACGACAACTTGGAATATATGTACGGAGGGTATCAAACTAAGTTACTGGCGCAGTTGGAGATTAAATATGAGGACGGAATCCGGGAAGTTATAGGTACGGACAGTCAATTCTTGTGGTGTAATGACGGTCCTGTGGGTTATAACGATATGAAGGACGGCGAGGTATACAATGCCGGAAAAACACCGTCTTACTCAGCTAACGCCGTGGAAACCGCACATAATATACACCCTATTGCCAATTTACATGATGGTATTTTTGAACACGAACGGTTTGTGCCTAAACTGGAAGTCTCACCCTCAGGCAGAAATATACTAAATTTCGGTCAGAACTTAGCCGGATATGTACGCTTTAAGCCCAACGGAAAACCGGGGGATACCATTACAATAAAAATGTTTGAAATAACTGACCACGGTGAATACACCGATGTTAACATACGCAATCCCGCCCTGCCGGATTTTCCCGCAGTACAGCAGATTACATATATCTGCGGGGAGGAAAATAACTGGTTTCAACCGGATTTCTTCTGCTCCGGCTTTCAGTACGCTTTGGTAGAAGGTATGGACAGTGTAAATCCGACAGATTTTGAAGCGGTAGCGTTGTATTCAAAAATGAATTTCACCGGGCAGTTTTCCTGCTCCAATGAGTCAATCAACAAATTTCTATGCAATACCGTATGGAGCTTAAAAAGCAACTTTGCGGATGTACCCACGGACTGCCCACACAGGGAAAAGAACGGTTGGACCGGTGATGCCCAAGTTTTCGCTAAAACTGCCGTCTACTTGGCGGATACCTACGCTTTTTTCCGTAAGTGGCTTAAAGATGTGCGGGACTGCCAGAGAGAGGATGGGCGTGTAGCCAACGTATGTCCCAAAACCGCCAAGATGGGTATGGCTGATGTGCTGAACGGTTCTGTGGGTTGGGCGGACGCGGCTGTTATTATTCCATATACCTTATGGAAATCCTACGGGGACATCAACTGCGTTACGGAGAATTACGATTTGATGCACGGTTGGAAGGAATATGTAATCAAAGCGGCCTCAGATAAATCTATTTATCAACCGGCGGAGGATGGTTCTCCCCAAAAGCAGATGGAAGCTATAATAAAACCGTTTTTGCTTCCCTATTCGCCTTATAATCGTTTTATTATCGAGTCCGGTCTGCACTGGGGCGAATGGTGCGAACCCGGCGTGGACAGCATGGCGGGCGGGTATATAGAAATAGCGAAACCTAAGCAGGAAGTAACCTGCGCTTATATGCACTATTCCATGACATTGCTTGAGGAAATGCTGCTTGCCATAGATAAAAGCGAAGAGGCGGCACAATGCAAGGAATACGCAGACGGCGCGAAGGCGGCGTATAATTTCCACTTTGTAAAAGATAACGACATTGAAGCCCTGCGGCAAGCTCCCTATGTCCGCGCCCTTGCCCTAGGTTTGCTTGACGGCGAAGCCATTAAAAATGCGGCTCATCGGTTAAATGAAATGGTGGTGAACGGAGGATACAAGGTGGGTACGGGATTCCTCTCCACGCCGTTTATATTGCAAGTTCTTATGAAACACGGATATGGGGACACGGCTTACACGATGTTGGAGAACAAAGATGCACCCAGTTGGCTGGCTATGGTGGAGCAAGGCGCTACAACGGTTTGCGAGCATTACGAAATCTACAACGAAGACGGAAGCCCGAAAAGCATTTCTCTTAACCATTATTCACTCGGAGCGGTATGCGGGTTTTTATTTGATACGGTGTGCGGTATTAGTGTCGCCGGGGAAAACCGTTTTGTAATTAAACCAATACCGGGTGGCAGTTTGGAATGGGCGGAAGCAAGTTATGATTCCGTATACGGAAAAGTAACCGGCCGTTGGGAACGGAACGAGAATGGGTATACTCTCAGTTTTGAAATTCCTGCGAATACATCGGCGGCAATTCACTTGCCGGACGGAAAAGTCTATGAGGCAGGCAGCGGCACTTATACCTATGCGGGACATCATTGGGGTTATAATCAGAAGGAAGGGGCTGCGCCGTAATAAATCAAAACCACCACATAAACATCAACATCGGGGAGAGTTCGCATTAGTTCCTAATACCTGACGATGAAAATAATTACCGCAAATTTAAGATACAGCAAACAAATATAGTGATATACAGTTTTGCGATTCTTGTGTAAAATCCAGACACCACTATATAATCAATCTTTAAGCCAACATGAAAGAGACAGTGTATGCGCCTTGGAATGATGAAAAGGAGTTGCGCCGTATGAAAATAGTTCAATGCCGCACAAACCATCTTGAATCCCCCATGGGATTCAAAATAGGAAAGCCCGTTTTTTCCTACAAGGTGACCGAAGCCAAAGGGAAAAAGCAGACCTCGGCACGTATCAGATTATCCGCAGCGGTCGATATGACCGCCGTTGTGTATGACACCGGATTGTCTGATTCCATTAACAGCTTGGCTCATACGGCGGATATTAAACTGTCCCCCCGCACCCGTTATTACTGGGACGTGACCGTTCAAAGTGACGCGGGCGAGGAAGCGGTCAGTGAATTGAACCGGTTTGAAACAGGAAAGCAAGACGAGAAGTGGCAGGCGGAATGGATAACCTGCGAGAGTTCAGACAGTCGCCATCCGATTTTCAGCACGCCGTTAACTATATCAAAACCTGTCACTCAAGCCAGACTGTACATATGCGGGTTGGGGCTGTACGAAACCCATATCGGCGGCGTGCGTGTCGGGAACGAGCGGCTTACGCCCTACTGCAACGATTACAATGAATGGCTGCAATATCAAACCTATGATGTCACTTCGCTCGTCAAGGACGGTGCGTCTATTGAAGTCATGCTCGGAAACGGGTGGTATAAGGGGCGTTTCGGCTTTGTCTCAAAGCCGGATTCTGAGGGATATTACGGCAGCACATGGAAGCTGTTGGCGGAACTGCGGGTTCTTCACCCCGATGGCAGTGAAACCGTCATTGGAACAGACGACAGTTGGAAGGTTTCGCGGGGTAATATCGTGTTTTCCAACATATATGACGGAGAAGTTCGCAACGATACACTTGAGCCTGTTCAAACCGTTTCCGCTTCTTTATGCGAGGAAACACTGCCGCAGCCGACCGAACGTTTAAGTACTCCTGTAGTCGTATGCGAAGAATTAACTCCCATAGCGTTAATACATACTCCGATTGGCGAGACGGTGCTTGATTTGGGGCAGAACATAACAGGAAGTTTCCGCCTAAAGGTTTGCGAACCCAAAGGCTCGATTATCTATCTGCAATTCGGTGAGCATATGCAGGACGGCAATTTCTACCGCGATAATTTACGCAGCGCGAAAGCGGAATATACTTATACAAGTGACGGGCATGAGCATATACTTGAACCGAAATTTACTTTTTACGGTTATAGATATGTCAAGGTGACGGGAATCACGACCTTGAACAAAGAAGACTTCACAGGTCTGGTTCTGCTCTCATGGCTGCCGCCCTCCGGTAAGATAAAAACCGGGCATGAGTTGGTTAATAAACTTATATCCAATGCCGAATGGGGCATGAAAGGAAACTTCCTCGATGTACCGACAGATTGTCCACAACGTGACGAACGTATGGGGTGGACGGGCGATACTCAGGTCTTCGGTGCAACGGCTTGTTACTTCCGCGACTGCTATGCTTTTTACCGTAAATTCCTGTACGATGTCACGCAGGAGCAGAAGCCGTTAAACGGGATGGTTCCCAATGTTGTTCCCTCTTTCGGCGAGGCGGGGTGCGCGGCGGTTTGGGGTGATTTAGCCTGTATCATGCCGTGGACGGTTTACCTGTTTTCGGGCGATGTGACAATTCTTCGCGACCAGTACGACAGCATGAAGGCATGGGTGGACTACATCACCCGTATAGACACCGACAGCGGCTGGCAGGAAGCGTTCCATTTCGGCGACTGGCTGGCGTTGGATAACCCTCGCGGCGGCACTGAGCAAACCTTCGGAGGTACAAACGAGGGCTATATCGGCTATGTGTATTACGCCTACAGCGCACAGCTTGTCTCGCGTGCCGCCGATATTTTAGACAGAGCGGACGACAAGGCAAAATACGCGGAACTGTCTAATCAGATACGCGAGAAAATTCTAAAAGAATACTTTTCACCAAACGGACGCTGCTGTATCAACACGCAGACCGCCCTGATTCTGGCATTGCGGCATGGTTTGCCGCCCGACACCGAGAAAACAAGAAACGCGCTAAAGCAGAAGTTCAGGGACAGTGACGGCAAGCTCCAAACAGGCTTTGTGGGTACTCCCCTGTTATGTCCGGTGCTGTCTGAAAACGGCATGACCGAGAAAGCGTATGACCTGTTATTAAATGAAGATTATCCCGGCTGGCTGTTCTCCGTAAAACTCGGGGCGACTACAATCTGGGAGCGGTGGAACAGCGTGGAGGCGGACGGGCGTATGTCGTCAACCGGAATGAACAGCCTCAACCATTACGCTTACGGGTCTATTGTGGAGTGGCTGTTCAGATACGCGGCGGGGTTAAAACCTGTCGAGGGCAATCCCGGCTTCCGTCATGTTCTGATACAGCCTGAACCTGATATTAGATTGGAATCGTTGGATATGACCTGCGACTCATCGGCGGGAATATATCGTATCCGTTGGGAGTTTGATAAAGGTGAAAATATAAAGTTGGATATTGAAATACCGTTTAACTGCACTGCGGAGCTGAAGCTGCCATACGCGCCGGAACGCTTGCCGGAAGGGCATTCACTTCCCGCGCAAAGCGAAGACGGCAGTTACTTATTAACTTCGGGGGTATATTCGGTATCGTATACGGTTCAGCTAAACCGCAGATGTATGTCGGCGGATTGCACACTACAGGAGCTGCTTGACGACCAATATGCCAAAAATGTTCTGATACGCGCCATACCGGGGATACTCAGCGTTCCGCCCTCTATGTGCGATAAAACCTTGAGCGAGCTGCTCATAATGATTCGCGGCGAAAACGCGGCGAAAGAAATCGCGGCTGTTAACAAGGAACTGAAACAGGTCTAAATCACTCACAAATATGCCGCTGTTAAAACAAATATAGTGATATACATAATGCGATGTGTTGTGTAAAATGGTTGTATCTATAGTGGTACAGCCATATTTTTTTGGTAAATATAAACACGGAGGTAAGAAAAATGAAAAAGATTCTGTCAATTTTACTTGCGTTCTTAATGCTGTTTGCTATCCTGTCCGCCTGCGGCAGTACCGATGATAAGGACACCGCCGTACTGAAAACCGAAGAGTTTACCTATTGGTTATCTGTCGGCGAGAGTTCACTGTATTACACACAATATCAAGACAATCCTGTTATGCAGTATATTATGAACAACATGACCTTCAAAAACAAGGACGGTGAAGACACAAAAATCAGCCTTAAATTTGAAACTCCCGCCTCGGGGCGGGAAGTAGACACCTATAACCTGATGATTTCAACGGACAGCTTACTTGACATAATGTGCATGAATTTCGGTATGCCCGTTGAGGATATGTACGAAGCCGGACAGATACTGGATCTCACCTATTATGTTGAAAATCATATGCCTAACTTCAAGGCGTATGTAGACGCGCATCCCGAATTGTACCCGTATCTCACAAAGGTGGTTGACGGCGAGAGAAAGTTTTTGAATATTCCGGGAGCGTTGGATCAGGCTAACATATACGATCAATTCTGCGGGGTTTGCTACAGGAGAGACTGGATTGTCAAGTACGGAAGCCCGCCCGCCGAGCTCTGGTCGCTCGACGCGAACAACAACAAGGTGTTCGCGCCTAACCCCAACGCGGGTGTTCCGTTCTCTTTCCGCTACACGCTCGACAAAGACGGAAACAGCATAGACACAACGGAGCTGACCGATAACGTTGATTCCGAGAGCTGGGTGGACAACATTATATTCCCAAGCGGTAACGCCGACCCGATTTATATAAGCGACTGGGAATGGATGATGGAGATTTTCGCCCGCGCCATTGCCGACCAAGGCATCAATGACGGATATGTTATGAGCCTGTATTACCCCGGCTATATTCAAACGGGAGATATTACGTGCGGCTTCGGCGGCAAAGGTCCGTACTTCCAAATTGACAGGGACACGGGAAGAGCCACGTTCGGCGCGGCGGAGGAAGGCTTTAAGTCTTACTTGCAGTGCATGAACCAATGGTATCAGAACGGTTGGATTGATAAGGAGTTCCAAGATAAGAACGATATGTTTTTCCAAATCGACGAGACAAAAATCTATCAGGGCAAAATTGCCCTGTGGATGGGCGCGGCAGCCCATGTCGGGTCAAGAATCAGGTCGGATGTGCAGCCTCTGACAGACGGCGCGATGGTTTTCGGCGCGCCTCAGCCCATAAATGACATTTACGGGCATGATTCGACAAAATTTGTACAGCCGTATGATATGTTCGGCGGCGGCGACTTGCTTGGCGGCGGCGTTTGCGTGACAAACAAGGCAAAAGATAAAGACATAACCGTACTGATGGGATTTTTAGATTTCTTCTTTTCAGAGGAAGGCTCGATGCTCAAGACAATGGGGTTCAGCAAAGAGCAGTTAGAGCAGTTCCCCTCCGAACTCTATGATAAACACGGTCTGTCAGAGGGAGCGTATAGCAAAACGGCGGACGGAAAATTTATGTTTGACCCGATTATGGAAATGGACGACGGCGGCATCCGCAGCGTTATGTCGGCTAACCGTATCCCCGGATTAACGAGAAACTCGGTAATCCAATACAACTATACACCCACTTATATACATTCGCGCGAAAATTGGGTCAAATATCCCGCGACAGGCTTTCTCGGCGGTATGTTCAGAGGGCAGATGATGCCGGACGAACAGCGTGTAATGGAACAGGTCGGCACGGTGCTTGAGAGGGAATATATGCACATTGAAGTACCTAAGTTTATAACGGGAGACAAGAATTTCGAGGGCGACTATGACACATTCCTTAACAATCTGGAAAAGAGAAACTATCATCGGGTTGTAGAAGCGTTAAACGCGACAATCGATAGATTGAAATAAGTGAGGATAACATGAAACATATGAACGCTTCCCTCTCCCCCGAAAAACGGGCGGAGCTGCTGCTCGGTTTAATGAGCATAGAAGAAAAAATGGGACAGGTAACCTGCCTGTTCCCCCATATGCCGGACGAATATAAGTCGCCGGAAAGCTATGACCACGGCGTTGGGCAGGTCAGCTCACTGGAAGTACGCGCAATGGATACCTTGGAGGAATGCGCGTGTTTTCAAAGGGAAACCCAAGAGCGTATCATGGCGTTAAGTCCTAATAAAATCCCCGCCATATTCCATATGGAGGGGCTTTGCGGCGCGTTGATTCAAGAAGCGATCAGTTTTCCATCGGGTATCGGGCGCGGTTCGACATGGAATCCGAAGCTGGAGGAAGACATCGGGCGCGTTGTGAGCCGTCAGGAATGCGCGGTCGGCATTACCCAAACGTTAGCACCCGTACTGGACATAGCACGCGACCCCCGTATGGGTCGTCAGGGTGAATCCTACGGAGAAGACCAAACACTGGCGGCGGCTATGGGCGCGGCGTATACCAAAGGTTTGCAGGGTGAAAGCACAGGGGGGCGCAGAACAGACGCGGCGGCAAAGCATTTCGCGGGTTCTCATCAAGCCGAGGGCGGAATCCACGGAACACACGCCGAAATCTCCGAGCGCGCGTTGAGGGAGGTATATTGCAAGCCTTTCCAAGCCGCTATAACGGAAGCGGGTCTCAAAGGCATAATGCCGTGCTATAACTCCATAGGCGGAGAACCGGTATCGGCATCGAAGAGGTTTCTGACCGAACTGCTACGTGATGAAATGGGGTTTGAGGGCGTTACCGTATCGGATTATTGTGCCGTTGCCAATATCCACGAAGTACAGAAGGTTTGCGAGAGCCTCACCGAAGCGGGACTGCGGGCGATGGAAGCGGGCATGGATACGGAACTGTTTTATAAAAAATGCTATAATGACGAACTCTGTGAATGGTTCAAGTCCGGCAAGGTCGATGTTAAAATACTGGATCAAGCCGTCCTGCGTATACTGACGGCAAAGTTTCGCATGGGACTGTTTGAAAACCCTTTCGCGCTTACGGGGCAAGAACTGCGGGACGCTTTTCACCACGCGAAAGACGCGGAAATATCACTTCAAGCCGCACGTGAGTCACTTGTTTTGTTAAAGAATGACGGTACGCTTCCGATTTCTTCTAAAGTCAAGCGTGTCGCCGTTATCGGCTGCCACGCCGCCACCGCGCGTTTCTTCTTCGGCGGTTACACCCACTTTAGTATGGCTGAGGGGCGTTTAGCCGCCATATCAACTATGGCGGGACTGCAAAGCGAGAAAACCGATGAGAAAATCGAAACTTACCCCGGTTCTTCTGTTCAGGTGGATAATGAAGCGTTTGAGGAACTGATGAAGAAGCAGAAACCCGGAATAAAAAGCCTTATAGAACAGCTCAGGGACAGTCTCTGTGATACGGAAGTAGTATATGCCTATGGTTATCCGTTTACCGGAGACGATATGTCGGGACATGACGAGGCTCTCAAAGCCGCGCGAAATGCCGATTTTGTGATTTTGACCCTTGGAGGCAAGCACGGTACCGGAAGTATAGCATCCATGAGCGAGGGTGTTGACGCTTCCTGCATAAACCTCCCGCCCTGTCAGGAGATTTTTATTGAAAAATTGGCGGCTCTTAATAAACCGGTTGCGGCGGTGCATTTTGATGGTCGCCCGATTTCAAGCAACGCGGCGGACAACCATATCGGCGCGATTCTCGAAGCGTGGAGTCCGTCTGAAATGGGAGCGCAAGCCATTGTTGACGTTTTAACGGGCAAATACAACCCGGGCGGTAAACTTCCGGTGTCTGTCGCCCGTCACGCGGGACAGATTCCCGTATATTACAATCACCCCAACGGTTCAAGTTACCATCAGGGTGAGAGCATTGCATTTGCCGACTATGTTGACCTATCGCACAAGCCGCGTTATTTCTTCGGGCATGGGCTGTCTTATACGAACTTTGCGTACTCAAAACTCGCGTTGGATACCAACGAGATTAGCCCTAACGGTCAGATTTCAATTTGCGCGGATATTGAGAACATCGGCGATGTCTCGGGCGATGAGGTGGTTCAGCTCTACATAAAAGACCGCTTCGCTTCCATGACGCGCCCTGTGACGGAATTGGCGGGTTTTAAGCGGATACATTTACAACCGGGCGAAAAGAAGACGGTTTGCTTCAAGCTCAAAGCAAGCCAGCTCGCGTTCCTTGACCGCGAAATGCGGTGGAAAATCGAGGCAGGGGACTATGATGTTTTAGTCGGCGTGTCCTCTGACGACATCAGATTGCGGGGCGGCTTCCGCGTGACGGAGGACAGGCACATCGAGGGGAAAAGCCGTGGATTTTACGCTCAGGCGAAAGTTCTGTAAAGACCGTAACGGGACGCGCGGGAGCGCGTCCCCTACAAGTTGTTTCTGTATTCTGTCGGCGTATTCCCCGTTACTTTCTTGAAAATCTTTATCAAATAACTCTGCGATGAAAAACTGAGCTGTTCGGAGATTTGACTGATTGACAGGTTCGTTGTTTCGAGCAAACGTTTGCACTCGGTAACTTTAATCTCATTTATATACTCCGAAATTGTTTTTCCGGTTTCGCGCTTGAAGTGCGCGCACAGATATGTGACATTCATGCCGAGAACTTCAGCGATAATGGTCGGCGTTGTCTTTTCATAAATACGCCCCAACGCGGTCTTGCTGATATTCATTACCACCGCCGTATTTGTCAATGTCAAGCGGGCACGCGCCGTCCTGCGTGCGAACTCCAAAAACATCTGCTTAAATAAAGCGAAAAGGTCGGTCTGACGGTTCAGCGACTCAACTTGATTTAGATATCTTGTCGTTGTTGAGGTCATAGTATCATAATCCAATCCGCCTTTAAGAGCCGCTCTTGACGCTACCCCCAACGAGAAAAGCACGATGTTCTTCATTGACCGGATTGCGTCTGCGGCAACCGGGGGAACAAGGTCTGAATCGGTACTTTCGATTTTACTGAACATACTCTCCAGCAGTTCCGGTTTGCCGTACTCAACACATGATATAAGTTCCTTTTCAAGAACATCATTGAAATGCTCGATATAGTCGGGCAGCGGCTGCGGCTCTTTTACATCAACACTGCCTTTAATATACGGGACAAATGCCAAATCACGCCCCGATACACCGTTAAGGAGATAATCCAAGTAAAACAGCATCGCGCGAAACCGCCGCAAATCACAGAGCGGGGTGCTGTTTAACCATATAATTAACTCGTCAACACGGTCGGCGGGCTGTTGCAAATCAGAGAGGATTTTCCGCGCTTGGTTGCGGGTACAATCCCTTGACATTACCGGACCGACCAAAACATAATCCTCCGATTCTCCAACGCGCACCATTCCGTAATACTGATGCTCATGCACCACGGTATAACACAGGCTGTGAGGGGAGTTCACCGCGCACTTTATAATCAGCGAAGCGGGATTCGGCTCGAAGCCGCCGCTTGTATAAGTACACACCGAACTCTCGTAAAGCTGCAACGGAATTTTTGTCACCGCGTACAGCATTTGCAGCAATGTACAGTCAATCATATACAACCCTCCCGATTTTTCATTCGCCTAAGTATAGTATAGCATAAACAAATATAATGGTATACGAATTTTTTCAATTTCGTTAAAATTATTATATAACTATTCAGGAAGATGGTGGCTAAAGTGAAAGAACTGTACGATGCTAAGAAAGACCCTGAATTTCAAAAGCCCTATGTTGACATTGACGAGTGGAGAGAAGACGCGGTCCGCTATCGGTACATACACGGCGGGTTCGAGGGTACGGATACAAGATTTTCGTTTTTCTTTCCCGATAAAGAGCAGTATAAAGGACGGTTTTATCACTTTATGGCACCCGCTCCCGGCAGTGAAAACGCTTCTATCCTCAGGGAAGGCGAGGAGGACAAAATCGCGTTTGCGATAACTCACGGCGCGTATTTTGTCGAGACAAATATGGGCGTTACAAGCCCCTTCGCGCCTGTTTCCGACCCGACCCTTATCTATCGCTCAAGCGCGGCGGCGGCGGAATATTCCCGCGTTAAAGCGGCGGAATTATACGGCGAACACCGCCCTTTCGGATATGTCTACGGCGGCAGCGGCGGCGGTTATAAATCCACAAGCTGCTTGGAAAGTGCCACAGCTTGGGACGGAGCCGCTCCTTATATAATCGGTTCGCCCATGGCGATTCCAAACGTGTTTTCCGTTCGCGCTCTCGCAAGGCGCATACTCCGCAATAAACTGCATTTGATTGTGGACGCTATGGAACCGGGCGGCGACAAAGATTTTATAGAAAAGTTGTCCGAAGAGGAACGGTCGGTGTGGAACGAGGTCACACAAATGGGCTATCCGACCCGCTCATGGTTCTTCTATGAGACAATGGACGATGGCGCGCTCCCCGTCCTAACGCCCGGTATCGAGCGCATTGACAGCACATACTATAAGGATTTCTGGACACTGCCGGGCTATGAGGGAACTAATCCTAACGGCTCTGCCGCCAAGGACAGGATATTCTTTGAAACTGCTATAGCAGATATTCACGTCCCCGAACGTGACGGCGAGATAAAACCTGATGCCGATGAAAGCGGCGCGGATAACTCATGGAAGCAGAATCGCGGCGACAAAGGATTAAGCTCACGCCCCATGTTGCGCCTTGATAACGCACCAACGGGCGACTTGTACCTATACGGCACAAAAATAGTTTTCGTAACGGGCGAAGCGGCGGGATACAGCGTCCCTCTGGAATCGCTTGACAATAAAACAGCGGTAATCGGCGCGGGATTCGGACAGCCCGACATCCTTGAAAACCTTCTGAAAGTTAAGACAGGCGATAAAATCCGTCTGGATAACTCGGATTACATCGCCATCCAATACTACCACCGCCATCAAGTACCCGATTCGAGCTACCCCGTGTGGAATCAATTCCGTGATGATAAGGGTGCGCCGTTATACCCGCAGCGTCCGATGCTTGTCGGACCGATGATTTCGGCGGGCGGCGCGGGTTCACTGCAAAGCGGTCGCTTTAACGGAAAGATGATTGTTCTCGCAGCCTTGATGGATGAAAGCGCGTTCCCGTGGCAGGCTGATTGGTATCGCCAAAGGGTAAAGGAAGCGTTGGGCGATAACACCGATGACTCTTTCAGATTATGGTTCATGGATAATGCCCTGCATGATGACAGGTATACCACCACCGATGAGCTGCACTTAATCAGCTACTTGGGTGCGCTTCATCAGGCGTTGCTTGATTTGTCTGACTGGGTGGAAAACGGGACAGCTCCCGCCGAAACATCGGTATATGCCGTTGAGAACGGTCAAATGGTTGTTCCCGCCACGGCTGACGAACGAAAGGGCGTTCAGCCCGTGATCCGCCTAAAGGTTAACGGAGGCGAAGCCGCGCATATTTCATGCGGTGAGGCCGCCTATTTCAACGCCGATGTCTCGCTTCCCGCAGGGACAGGCAAGCTGACCTCTGCGGAATGGAGTTTTGAGGGTGAGGGTTATACAGATGAAGGCACATTCAGCGGCATGAGCGCGGACGGCGCAAGCGCAACGGTCGAAGCGGTATATCATTTCAACAAACCGGGAACATATTTCGCTGTTTTGCGGGTAAAAGCGCAGAGGCACGGCAACGCAGGCTGTATCTTTACACAGGTAAAGAACCTGTGCCGTGTGCGCGTTGTCGTTAAATGACACACCCGGATGAGCGCGTAGGCGCGAAACGCCTCCTGCTCTGGACGAGCAGGTCCGTTTCCCAAGGCTGTCATGTAATTATACTGGGATTTTTGGCTATTTACTGCACGGATACGCTGTTAATGCCCGCTTCACTGGTTGGTGTCCTGCTGATGGTAAGCAAGATATTCGATGCTTTCGCAAGTATGATAGCAGGGTACATAGTTGACAAGACAAACACAAAGCTGGGGCGCGGAAGACCTTATGAACTCAGCATTATCGGATTATGGTTCTGCACATGGCTTCTGTATTCATGTCCGCCTGAGTTCGGTATATTTGCCAAGAGCGCGTGGGTACTGGCAATGTATATCTTTATCAACTCGATTTTTTCAACATTTCTTCACGCAAACAACTTGGTTTACATGGTTCGTGCCTTTCCCCAAAAACAGTTTGTCGCGCTGACATCTTACGGAAACATTATAGTCATGCTGTTCACGGTGGGCGTAAAGATTTCGTTCCCGATTCTTATGGCAAAGATAGCGACCTCGGCTCAGGGATGGAGTTCACTGATGGCGATTTACGCCATACCGCTCGGGTTGATTGGATTGCTTAGATTTATCACAATCAAGGAAAACGCGGCGGCAGACGTGAAAGCAAACGATAGTATACGGCTGAAAGACGTTGGTATCTTACTAAAGACAAACCCCTATATCTACATTGTGGCGTTTATGGGGCTGATATTCAATTTGGCAATGAATATGGGGATAACGCAGTATTATTTTACTTACATTGTTAAGAATATGGAACTAATGGGGGTTCTCGCGCTTACACAGGCAACCATAATACCGCTGATTCTTATATTTCCGCGATTGATTAAGCGCGTGTCGCCCGTTAAGGTTATCACCGCCGGAATTATCTGTATGTGCGTAGGATACCTTGTCAACTTTATCGCTTTAGACAGATTCCCGCTTCTTGTGACGGGTGCGTTGCTCACCGGGGTCGGCGGCGTTCCTATAGCCGTGCTGGGCGTTATGCTGACAATAGACTGCGCCGATTACAACGAGTGGAAGAAACGTCCGCGTATGGAGGGAACTCTCAGCAGTGTCAACGCATTTGCCGGAAAGCTCGGGACGGCGTTAGGCGCGGGTCTTTTGGGAATACTGCTTGGAGTGTCGGGATACACCGGGGTTATGGACACGATGCCCGAATCGGCGTTTACAATGATTCGCCTGATGTACAGCGTGATTCCCATCGCCTTGTTCAGTGTCGTCATTGTCGCGCTGAGGTTCTACAAGCTCGATAAACTGATGCCGCAGATACGCGGTGAAACCGGAGCTTCTAAAAATGAGCGTTAACCAATTTATATATTATTAAGGAGAAAAAAAATGAAAACTTTGAAAACCTTCGCACAGGTGTTGTGCGTCATCTTAGTTTTTACATTATTGCTCAGTGCCTGCGGCAGCGAAACGCCCGCCGCGACACCCACACCCGCGCCCGCGACACCCGCGCCCGCAACCCCGGCGGTTACCGAACCCGAGGACGAACCCGCCCCCGCGGAAGTCAAAATGACAGACGGTTACTTCTTCTATAACGGACCCAGAACCGGCGACATGGACAGCTGGATTCGCTTTAATGAAGACGGCACATGGTACGGTAAGTATTTCATGGGCGGCGTTGTTGAGGCGGGGCTGTACGAAGTCCTTGACAAGAGCATGGATTACATTTCCGACTTCGGGCCTGACGGCGAACCCGAAACCGGTGACGATGTAATAGCCACCGCCAATCAAGTTGTAGCGTTCACCAACTATGCCACAGGAGATGTACAAGAAGTCGCTTTTACAGGAGATCAGCTCTGTGACTTCTCTTTGGGCGGTATGTCCCACCACAATACCCTCACGCACAAACCCGAATATAACTATGTCCACAGTGTGGAAGAAATCGCCATCGCCGTTCAAACCTTCTATTATGAAAACGACACCGGGTCGTCCTTAACCTTGTACCACAACAGAACGTTCAACGACTATACAACCGCCGGGGAAGACGGCACATGGGATATGGCGGGCGGCTCATACACCCTTACGTCATCCGATGGGAATGTGTATACGCTGACCGTTTCCGAAAACGGCAAGATGGCGAACTATGTAAAAGGCGGCGATACACTGGAACTGTCAAGCACAACAAGCGATGCTCTGTACACGTTTGAAGCGGTCACCATGCCCGACGGCTTACCGATGGAAATTGATATAGAACTGCGCTGTAAGCCCGACGGTTCGGTTGAAGTTGTTATCATGCACGATATGATGGGTGTCATTGCAATAGATAAAGGCACATTTGTCATTGAAAACATGGTGTTCATCAGCTTCGAGCTTGAAAACGGCGGCGCGTTCGCGGGAGAACCGGATTTTGCCTCCGCAACGGAATCGGGCATAAATGTGAGTGTGCCATATAAAGCGGATGTGCATCTCGCTGATTTTGGAATGGATTTGAGCTTTGACTGCGTTCTCGAAGGAGCTATAACTGCATAATCAACAAATGGCCTTGTGTTGACGGGGCGGCGGGATTAAACGGAAGTAAAAACTCGCCGCCCCGTTTTGTATACCAACAATGGAGGGGTGAATGTATTGGATCAAGCGCGCGGAATGCCTAAGAGAATTAAAGAGGGAAGAGTGTCTTGGAAATTAGATTTTAAGCGCAACTGGCTGGTTTACGTCATTTTTCTGCCTGTGTTCGTCTATTTCTTTGTGCTGAACTACCTGCCGATGTTCGGTCTTAGCATGGCGTTTCAAAATTTCAGCATCACCAAAGGATTCTTTAACAGTGATTGGATTGGTTTCCAGAATTTCAAGGATTTGTTTATGGGCGATGCTTTCCCGAACGCCCTGAAAAACACGTTTATAATGGCGGGGTTCAACCTTGTCTTGGGATTCCCCGCGCCTATTATCTTTGCCCTGCTGATAACATCGGTAAAATTTGAGGCATTCAGAAGGTCAAGCCAAATAATCTCATATCTCCCCAACTTTGTCGCCGCAGTGGTAATGGTTAATATAATGAAGCAGTTTTTAAGCCCCACCGGGGCAATAACGGAGTTTCTCGCTCTTTTCGGGTTGCAGGAACAAAACTGGTTGGTAAACCCCAATCCGCCCGTTTTTTGGCTGATTAACACCTTGTCGGGCGTGTGGCAGGGTTTCGGCTACGGTTCGATTATATATGTCGCGGCAATTACAAACATCAACGGCGAGTATTATGAGGCGGCGGCTATTGACGGCGCGAACGGTTGGCAGAAGATGTGGAAAATAACGCTTCCGTGCATAAAACCCATCATTATAATGCTTTTCGTGTTACAGTTCGGTATCCTTCTGCGTGTCGGCTTCGACAGGATATTGCTTATGTATGTTCCGAGAACATACGAGGTTGCCGACAACTTGTTCACTTATACCTACAGAATGGCGTTCGGAGCGGCTCCCAATTTCGGTCTCGGCGCGGCTTCGGGTCTGTTCCAATCTGTCGTGAGTACGATTTTGCTGATTACTTCCAATCAAGTGAGCAAGCGATTATCGAACAACTCGCTGTTTTAGAGGGAGGCATTTATGATAAAGAGTAAATTAAGGGGGAACTCGGCATGATAGAAAATAAAGCAATCGGCGCGGTTATTTCACAGATTATTTTAACGTTAATTGTTGCCGTTCTGGCTCTTATCTGCTTGCTTCCCATGTGGCACGTTCTGATGTCCTCCATATCCGATGGTTTCAGCTTGATGAGCCACACGGGCTTGGTGCTTTTTCCGGTCGGCAGACCTACCATTGAGGGCTATTCTCTGATTTTTCGGGACGCGGGAGTAATAACGGGATACACAAACACCATCATCTACGTTATCGGCACTGTACTGTTGGGCTTTGTTTTGAATGTTCTGGGCGGTTACGCTCTGAGCCGCAAAACCAAACTCAAAGCGTTCATGATTGTCTTTATTATGTTTCCCATGTTGTTCGGGGGAGGCATGATTCCGACATACATGGTCGTTAAAAGCCTTAACTTGGTAGGAACGCGGTTTTCTATAATGCTGCTCGAGGCTACTATGGGTATGTTTATCATCCTTGGAATGAGGGCGTTCCTCAGTGTGCCCGAATCAACGGTCGAGGCGGCCCGCATTGACGGCGCGGGTCATTTGCAGACAATGTTCAGGGTCATGCTGCCGCAGTGCTTGGGTATGTTTATGGTTACGGTTATGATGACATTTGTGGCGGCGTGGAACTCATGGCTTACAGCCGCTATTTATGTCGCGGGCGATCGCGGCAAGTGGCCTATTCAGCTTTGGATTAACCAAATTATCGCTGAAAACGCGGACATTATCAAGGGCGCGAACCCTAACTACGACCGTTTTCTGATTCAGTTTGCCGTGGTTGCGGCGGCGACAATCCCCATGCTTGTAGCCATTCCGTTTTTGCAGAAGTATATTGAAGCGGGCGTTCTGACAGGCGCGGTAAAAGAATAAATATTTTTTCTTAAAAGTTTACGCGAATGTTACATTGACCTGTTATAAATAATGACGGGGAGGTACAGTGCCATGCTAACACTTAATGAAATCGCCGCCTCGCGCCGTCTCGATGTGCTTGAAATGGTATACCGCGCCAAATCGGGGCATATCGGCGGCAGTATGTCCTGCATGGATATTCTGGTTAACCTCTACTACTACGTAATGGACAGAGATACCGACTATTTCATCCTCAGCAAGGGACATTGCGCGGAAGCGTTGTACTCTGTCCTTGCCGACTTGAATTACATACCGAAAGAGGAGTTGGAGACATTTACGCGCTTCGGCACGCGGTTAGCAGAACACCCGACTAAGAAAGTACCCGGCGTGGTAACCGCTACGGGCGCGTTGGGGCATGGGCTGTCTGTCGGCGCGGGCATTGCGTTGGGACTGAAGCGCGATAAAAAGGGCGGCAGTGTCTACATTCTAATGGGTGACGGCGAAATGGCGGAGGGCAGTATATGGGAGGCTATAATGTCTGCCGCGAAATACAAATTAGACAACCTAATAGCGATAGTTGACCGTAACCGCCTGCAAATCAGCGGCGGCACGGAGAACGTAATGCCGATGGACGGTTTATCCGCGCGTTTTCAGGCGTTCGGTTGGAACGTTGTTGAATGTGACGGTCACGGCGATATGACGGCAGTCCTCAAAGCACGCCGCAAGGATAAGCCCTCTGCTGTCATAGCAAACACAATCAAGGGGCGCGGCAGTTCGGTCATGGAGAACAATGCGGAATGGCATCATCTGATACCTAGCGCGGAGCAGTATATTCAAATAAAAAATGATTTAGGAGGATGAAAACAGTGGAAAAATACGGGATTTTTGAGCTTAGACTGAAATGTGAATCAGAACCTAATGTCACATTCACCTGCGGCGATACGGCAATTAACGTAAAGGGTTTCCGCGTTGGTGACGGCGAGTATGCCGTGCGGTTCATGCCGCAGACGGAAGGCGTTTGGAAGTACGGCGGCGCGGCGGACGGTGAGTTTACCTGTGCCGCCAACACGGGCGGCAATCACGGTCCTGTCATTGCAAACGGAACACACTTCCGCTACGCTGACGGCACGCAGTATGTCCCGATGGGTACGACTTGCTACGCTTGGATACATCAAACGCCGGAGCTTATCGCAAAGACATTGGAAACTCTTGCCTCCGCGCCGTTTAACAAAATAAGGATGTGCGTGTTCCCGAAACATATGCCTTTTAATCAGAACGACCCCGAATTGTATCCGTTTGATAAAAAAACGGATGGGTCATGGGACGTAAACAGACCTAATGAGCGGTTTTGGGTGCATTTGGAAACGAACATAGGTAAACTGCGTGATTTAGGCATTGAAGCCGACCTCATACTGTTCCATCCCTATGACCGTTGGGGATTTGCGGATTTTTCCACAGAGGATTGCCTTATCTATTTGGATTACTGTATACGGCGGCTGTCGGCATATAGAAATATCTGGTGGAGTCTCGCCAACGAGTACGACCTTATACCTCAGCGCAAAGCAGAGGATTGGGACGCTTTCGGCGAAAAAATTCTGTCCGAAGACCCATATCGCCACTTAACATCCATCCATCACTGTCTCGCTATTTACCCGAAAAGGGACTGGATGACACATTGCTCCATCCAATCAGGATTTGTAAAACGTATGGCGGAATGGCAAAAAGAGTACAACCTGCCCGTTATGAACGATGAATACGGGTATGAGGGCAATATTGAATATGACTGGGGCAATCTCTCCGCGTTTGAGTTCGTACACCGCGCTTGGACTGTTATTACCGGAGGCGGCTTTGTCACCCACGGCGAGACGTACTACCGCGAAGACGAGGCTCTTTGGTGGGCGAAAGGCGGCGAGCTGTACGGGCAGAGCCCCGAGCGGTTAGCGTTTTTGAAGGCTCTGCAATATGAAATAGGCGATGTTGAACCGTATTCCAATACATTCTTTGGCAATCCGAACGAGAAACCTAATGAAAATATAGAGGGTGCGGACGCGCAGCAGCAAGATTTTGCGCGGCTGTTTGTGAGGGTAATGCGCTCGCTGCCGGAGTTTGAACTCCGTTCGTTTATGACGGGATTTTCACCGAGCATTGTGAGAAACGAAAATTACCGGCTTCAATATTTGGGACGGCAATGCCCCTGCCGCTTGGATGTGAAACTTCCCGAAAACGGGAAATATAAAGTTGAAGTCATCGACATCTGGGAGATGACAAGAACGGTCGCGCTGACGGAGGTCAGCGGCACGTTACAGGTTAAGCTCCCCGGCAAAGAGGGCGTTGCCATTTTAGTTACAAGAACCTCCGGGGAAGCGTTGTAATGGTATCATGCCGAAAAGCGTTCACTTCAACACTGCTTGAGCTTGCCAAAAATGACCCGTCCATCTACGCCGTTGCCACGGATTCACGCGGCAGCGTCACGCTCGGAGATTTTGCGGAACAACTGCCCGAGCAGTTTGCGGAAGTCGGCATAGCCGAGCAGAACGCCGTTGCGATGGCGGCGGGCTTGGCAATAACGGGCAAGAATGTGTTCGTCACGGGTCCGGCGTGTTTTCTGGCGGCAAGGGCATATGAGCAAATCAAAGTGGATATCGCGTATAACATCAGCAACGTCAAAATTGTGGGCGTATCGGCGGGCGTAAGCTACGGCCCGTTGGGCGGAACGCATACCTCCCTGCACGACTTCGCGGGTATGCGGGCATTGCCGAACCTCAGCGTGTTCGCGCCTTGTGACGCGGTACAAGCAAGATATATAACAGAATATCTCGCAAAATACAGCGGTCCGGCTTATATGCGTATGGGTCGCGGCGATGTTGAGCGAGTGTATGACGATGATGAAACGTTTGAAATCGGCAAGGCAAAACTTGTAAAAGACGGCAGTGATGCCGCGATTATAGCCTGCGGCGAGATGGTGTATTACGCGAAACAGGCGGCGGAACTGCTTCAAAAAGGCGGCATATCGGCGCGTGTTCTTGATATGTTCACAATTAAGCCGTTCGATACCGAGGCTGTCATAAAGGCAGCACAGGAGACGAGAGCCATTGTTACCGTGGAAGAACACAGCGTTTTCGGCGGTTTGGGCGAACAAGTATCGCATATCGTTTCGGAGAACTGTCCCGTCAAGATGAAGATTATGGGCTTTCCCGATGAAGAAATTAAAATCGGCAATTCCGCCGAGCTGTTTAACCATTACGGACTTACGCCTGAGGGCATTGCGGCGGAGGTGAAGCGGCTGTTATGATACTTTCAATAGACCAAAGCACCGCCGGAACAAAAGCTCTGTTGTGGGGCTTGAACGGCGAGCTGCTTGACCGCGAAGACCTGCCGCACCGTCAAATAACCACGCCGCAGGGATGGGTGGAGCATGACCCCGAAGAAATAATTGATAATGTAAAGACGCTTATCAATAAAATATCCGAAAATAAAGAAATTTCAGCGATAGGCATATCTAATCAGCGTGAAACAGTCGTATGCTGGGACAGAAAAACAGGAAAGCCCATACACAACGCCGTTGTATGGCAATGCGCCAGAGGAGCGGACATCTGCGAGCGGCTGAAAGATAAAGCGGATTTCATCAAAGACCGCACGGGACTGCCGTTATCGCCGTACTTCTCCGCCGCTAAAATAGCGTGGCTGCTGCAAAATATAGGAGACAAAGACATCTGCGCGGGTACGATAGACAGCTGGCTGATATACAACCTCACGGGCGAGTTCAAGACGGACTATTCAAACGCGAGCCGCACACAGCTCTTGAACCTCGACACGCTGACATGGGACGAGGAAATTTGCGCCCTGTTCGGCATAGACACGGGCATATTGCCAGAGATTTGCCACAGTGACAGCCTGTTCGGATATACCGCCGGCAATATCCCCATTCACGGTGTCATGGGCGACAGTCACGCCGCGCTGTATGCCAACAAGTGCCATGAAAAATACACGGGAAAAATCACATACGGAACGGGATCGTCAATCATGGTAAATGTCGGGGACGAGCGTCCCCAACCTTTAGACGGTATTGCCACAAGCCTTGCGTGGGGCATTAACGGCAAAGTGCAATATGTACTTGAGGGCAATATCAACTATACGGGAGCGGTCATAAAGTGGCTGGTCGAAGACGTGAAGCTGTTGGATAAATCCTCAAACGCCGGGATTTATGCCGAAAGCGTATCCGACACAGGCGGTGTGTACCTCATACCCGCGTTTTCGGGTCTGGGCGCGCCGTACTTTGACGACAAGGCGCGTGCCGCCATTGTCGGCATGAACCGCTCGACAAAACACGAACACATCATCCGCGCCGCCGAGGAATGTATAGCGTATCAAATCAAAGATGTTGTCGATGAAATACGCAAAATCGCGCCGCTCACGGTCATAAGGGCGGACGGCGGCCCGGCTAAAGACAGCTTCCTTATGCGCTTTCAAGCCGACATACTAGGATTGCCCGTTGAAATCAGTCAAACCGAGGAGCTGTCGGGCGCGGGCGCGGCTTACTGTGCGGCATTGGGCGCGAAAATAACCGACTATGACACGGTGTTTTCATCGCATAAGGTCAAGAAGGTCATGCCGCGCACAATTTCAGATTGTTATTACGCGGGTTGGAAAAACGCCGTTAAATTGATTAGGGGAGGTAAATCAACATGACATTCGGGGTTATAGTATCCACACGCAGTTTTTTTCCGTCACATTTGGTTAAAACCGCGAGGGGTGAAATCAACGCCAAACTAAATGAGCTTGGACATAAAGCGGTTATGGTCGGCGAGCGCGATACCGAGTATGGCGCGGTGCTGACCTATGACGAAGCGAAAACCTGCGCCAAGTTATTTCAGAAACACAGAGACAAAATATCAGGTATCATCGTTGTACTCCCCAACTTCGGCGAGGAATTGGGCGTTGTTGAAGCCATAGATATGGCGGGTTTGGATGTTCCCGTACTGGTACAGGCATATGACGATGACTTTGATAAACTCGACATGGCGAACCGCCGCGATGCTTTCTGCGGCAAGATAAGCGTATGCAACAACCTCTATCAGCGCGGAATCAAGTTCACGGACACGACAACTCACACCTGCAAGATTAACTCCCCCGAATTTACGGAGGATATTAAACGCTTTGCGGCGGTGTGCCGTGTAGTCGGCGGTCTGAAAGGCGCGAGAATCGCGATGCTCGGTGCGCGTCCCGTGGCGTTTAACACCGTTCGCTTCTCCGAAAAGATACTGCAAAAACATAAAATCAGCGTCCAGACTGTGGATATGTCCGAAATTATCTTCGCGGCACAGAGTTATAACGATACCGAAAAAATCGCGCAAAAGGAAGCGGAGATACGCGCCTATGGGCGTATCCCCGAGAGCATTGAAGCGGAGAAGATAACGCTACAGGCAAAGCTCTGCCTTGTACTGGAAAAATTTGTCGATGACTTAGACTGTCATGCAAGCACGGTGCAATGCTGGGACAGCGTTGAGAACAACTACGGCTGCGCGGCGTGCCTTGCCATGAGCATGATGGGCGAGAAAGGCCGCCCGAGCGCGTGTGAATCCGATGTGACAGGCGCGGTGAGTATGCTTGCGGCACAGTTGGCGGCGGACAACCCCGCCGCGCTGATGGACTGGAACAACAACATCCGCGATGACCGCGACACCTGTATCGCCCTGCACTGCTCCAACTTCCCCAAGAGCTTCTTCAACAGCTCCGAGCTTGAAATCGGGTGTCTTGATGTTCTCGGCGGCGTTCTGGGCAAGGATAAATGCTTCGGCGCGTGCAAGGCACAGGCGGCTCCCGGTCCGATGACCTTTATACGCATTACGACAGATGATACACGAGGTATTATGAAAGCGTATGTGGGCGAGGGTGAGTTTCTGGCGGAACACATTCCAACAAAGGGCGGCACGGCGAACTGCCGCGTTGAAGGATTACAGGAATTGATGAAATATATCTGCAAGAACGGATTTGAACATCATGTCTGCTTTGTGCGGGGTCACGCGGCGGATGTATTGGTTGAGGCATTGGAAAATTACATGGGTATTGAGGTTTTTCGGCATAAATAAAAACGGGCGGGCATGGAAGCCCGCCCCTACAAACCGTTGGTAATTATTCTACCTGTTCTGATACCTGTTCAAAGCCTCTTGCTGTAATTTAATGTTATCCTCCAACCCAAGGGAGATAAGCTGTGCCTTGAACGCCTCGAACGCCGCTTCATCAAATGCCGTTGTTCCCATGATGAACTGCGGAATCATTGAACCCGCATAGTCGTTTATGGCAACGTTTCTGTTGTTCAAGAGAATTTCTTCTTCCAGTGGGTGCGAGATTTTTGAGGGAAGTCTTTTCAGCTTTCCATCGGGATTTTTCCATGTGTTATGGGCATCCAATACAAGAGGAGATGACAGAGGGAGTTCAAGACCGTTTCTGATATAGCCCGGAACTCTTATGCAGTTGATGTCCGACCTTTGGATAGGTCCTCCGCCGAGGTCAATAAGGGGGTTAATAACTATATTTCCGGCATCGTCAAACCAATATGCGCCGTCTTCCAACCCGTTAGACGTGTAGATAACATCGTTCGCGGGAATCTGCTCTTTTGTCATTCCCCATGCCCACAGCCAACCACCTTCATCGGAATACATGAAGTCGAGAACTGACAGCAGCTTGGGTATATCCTTACACGCTGTGGTGACAACGAAACTAATCGCGTCTTCATACTTGGGGTTTAACATATCAATAACTTCTGATGAAGTGATACCATAGTCAACATCAATCGGGGTTGCCAACGGGCGCACATCGAAGAACAGCCCGTATTCCGGCATTGACATAAGGTCGCCCAACTGCGCTTGAAGACCGTACCAGATACCCGCCGCCGCGCCGTAGGTGAGCGAGGTATTGGGCAGGAAGAACATATCGTTTGTACGGCTGGCGAAATCCTGATAGATATATCCTGCCTCGAACCACTCGTTCATCTTTTTTACATAGTTGTAGAAACCATCGGTGAGATAGCCGTGGTTCACCGCGTTAGTTCTCGTGTCATAGAAATAACCGGGGGTCGGGAATCCGAATCCTGAGTTAAATTCACCGAAATAGAAAGAACCATTATACGGAAGGATAAGCGGCGCGTACTCCGCCATGCCCGCCGCCTCGAAGTACATCTTGAACAGCATAAGCATATACTCCCAGTCCGCAACGGTAGTAGGCGTGTCGTTGCCGCTTGGGAACGCCACGTTGCCGCCTGTCATAGTCTCCAAAATGTCATGACGGTAGACAAGCCCGCCCCAACAAATTTGCTCAGTCTCTGAGAAGTTGGTGAGTATCAGCATTTGCCCCTCGTCATTAAAGAACTGCTTGCGTACATTGGGGTCTGCTTCCATTTGAGCCACGAGATTGGGCATATATTGCAGATAATCCGCGAAGTTGATGATAACGCCGTCCGCGTAAAGGTCGCCGATTGAGCCTTGATAGGACGATATGTCAATCAGGTCGGTGTACTGCCCCGTGCCGAACATCAGCGAGAGAGAATCGGCTTCCGTACCCGAGACAGGCTGCTCGAACTGGAGCGTAACGTTAAACATCTGGTTCAGATAATTTATACACGGGTTATTTGAATAACCGGCATATAGGTCATGGCTTGTCGAATACATCCATATGTCAAACACTTGGTGTTTATCCCAGTCAATCGCCGAGGGGTCGGGTTGTTCCGTATTGCCCGAATCCGATGAGCCGGACGAGCTTGACGAGCTGCCTCCGGCGGGTGTGGGCGTTGCCGCGTTGTCCGAGCCGCCGCACGCCGCCAAAAGGGCGAGGAGCATTAAGCAGCTCAACAGTAGACACAGTGCTTTTTTCATGTTTCTTTCCTCCTAAAAATTATATGGTTTTATGTCCATATGATTATGAGAATTTACCGAGATACTTCAAGCTCTCTTTAGGATGCCGTGTTTGAGTGGTTCTATCCACGGCGATCAGACCGAAAGTCATCGAGTAGCCGAGCATCCACTCGAAGTTGTCCAACAGCGACCAGTGCATATACCCCTTGACGGGTATGCCGTCCGCTATACAGGCCTCGACCCCCGCCAACGCCCGCTTGATGAACTCAACGCGGCGGCTGTCGTCAGATGTCGCAATGCCGTTTTCCGTGACATAAATCGGCAGCTTCAAGTGTTCGTGTACTTGGCGTATCACACCCTGCAACGCTTCGGGGTAATACTCATAGCCCATCTGCGTAACCTCCGTACCCTCTTTAACGGGTACAATGCCGTCTTTGCCGTATATCTTGCGCGAATAGTTTTGAAGCCCGAAGAAGTCGTCCTTTTGCAGATACGGCAGATAGTGCAGAAAATCCTCTTCCTGCGCTTGCCGCGCGTTTTCCTCGCCGCCCTCAATCGACTGATAGTTGTACAGCGACAGCGTAATCCCGACTTTCAGATTCGGGCAGACGGCTTTCATAGCGTCGCGGGCTTTCTCGTGCGCCTCGAAAATCAGTTGGTCGCCCCTCTCCGTGCGCGGGGACAGGAATGTATGTATCTCGCGCGGGTTGATACCGCTGAAAACCCCGGAGAGCTTTGACATATAATCGCGCATGACGGCCTCGCCGTCACCCATGCTGTCGCTCAAGCCCACCTGAACGTCCACGGTGCGCTCTTTCATGATTTTGGTGATTTGCAAGCCCATGTTCGCCTCGTTTATGGTGCAGACAAATTCCATGACATCGCCAAGCTCTTTTGCCACATACGCGCAGTAGCTTGCGAACGCATCGGGGGTCTTCTCGCTCTCCCAGCCGCCGTCCTCAATCAGCCACTTGGGCGATGTGAAATGGTGCATTGTCACCATCGGCTCAACGCCTTTCGAGCGGCAGTATTCTATGACCTCGCGGTAGTGCTTAATCTCTTTCGCGTCGAATACGCCTTTCTGCGGCTCGATTCTCGCCCATTCGATTGAGAAACGGTAAGCGTTAAGACCCGCCGCCGCCATAAGGTCAACGTCCTCTTTGTACCTGTTGTAATGATCGACCGCGTCAAGTGACGGCTCTTTGAACATTAAGCCTCCCGCCTGTTCCATAGCCCAAAAGTCGCAGTTTTTGTTGTTACCCTCGACCTGATGCGCCGCCGTTGCCGCGCCGATTAGAAAACCCTTTGGAAAATTTGACATTGTTACCTCTCCTTTTTATTATTTTTACGGCGGGCGGCCAATGACCGCCCCTACGGTTTGTATTTTACGGCGCGCCGGGGGCGTCGCGCCCTACGGGTTAACCCTTAACGCCGCCCAGAGTTACGCCTTTTACAAAATATTTCTGGGCGAACGGGTAAACCAACAGTATCGGTATAGTGCCGACAATAGTCACGCAATATTTGACGAGATTGCTCGTCATGTCGGCGGCGCGGAGCGCGTCCGTGCCGGACAGTATCCTCGCGGTGTCGTTCTGTACCAGTATCTCGCGCATATACAACTGTAACGGCCACAGTTCGCGGCTCTTCTGCAAGTATATAGACGCGGGAAACCACGAGTTCCACTGCATAACGATTATAAACATCATAATGACGGCTATCGTTGCCTTAACGAGCGGCGCGAGAATACGAACCATTATAGTAAACGGACCCGCGCCGTCCAGTTTTGCCGATTCCTCGAAGCTCGCGGGCAGCTGTTCAAACGATGACTTCATGATTATAATGTAAAATGCGTTCATCAAGCCCGGCAGTATGATTGCCCATCTGGTATTTACAATCCCGAGCTGTAAATTTACCATAAACGAGGGAATCAAGCCGCCGTTGAACATCATCGTAAATAGCACGAAGATAGTCAGCGGTGTGCGAAGTTTTGTCCTGCGGCTTAACACAAAGCCCGCAATCATTGTCAGCAGTGTTCCGACTAACGTTATCGCCCCGACATAAATCAGGGTGTTTATATAGCCCGTCAATATCGAGTTGTTCTTGAAAACGAGCTGATAGCCCCTAAATGTCATCTGCCCCTCCGGTGTCCACAGCAATCCTCTGGCGTTCATCAGGGCTCGCGGGTCGGACACGGATGCCATCAGGACGTGCCAAATCGGCGCGACGCACACGAAGCACAGTAAAATCATAAAAGCAACGTTAAATACATTAAAGAATATACGGCTTATCGAACGATTCTCAACCACAGCTTGTCCCCCCTTTAATAAATAGATGTTTCCGATACCTTGCGGCTGATATAGTTTGAGGTAATCAGCAGAAACGTACCGATAACGGAATTGAACAGACCCACAGCCGCCGAGTACCCGTACTGCATACGCTCGATACCCATGCGCGTTACGTGCGTTGCTATAACGTCCGCCGTTGAGTATATGCTAGGGTTGTACAGGAGAAGTATGCGGTCAAATCCAACTGTCATTATCATGCCCAAGCGCAGAACGAGCATCGTGACGATGGTCGGTCTGATTGCGGGCAATGTGACGTGCCATATGCGCCGCAGCCTTGTCGCGCCGTCAATAGCCGCCGCCTCATGCTGCTCTTGGCTTACGCCGGATATGGCGGCGATGTAGATTATCGCGCCGTAACCCAATCCCTGCCATAGGTCGGTGAAGAAGTTCAAACCCCAGAAGTAACTCGCGTTAAGCAATAGGTTCTCGCGCTTTATCCCGAACACAGTGACTAAGAGATTGGTGATGATGCCGTTTGACGAGACAAACTCGATAACAAGCCCCGCGATAACAACGGCGGAGACGAAGTAGGGCATATAGCTGATTGTCTGTACGGTTCTCTTAAACGGCAGGAAGGTCAGCTCGTTGAGCATAAGCGCGAACGCAATGGTTATCGGCATACCTAAGAACAGACCCATCATGCTGATTACAAGCGTATTACGCAGTATCGTCAGAAAGTTCGGACCGGAGAAGAACTCGATAAAATTTTGAAACCCCACAAATGTGCTGCCGAAAAAGCCCCTTACCGCGCTGAAGTCCTGAAACGCCATGACAACGCCGAACATGGGCAGATAGGCAAAAACGATAAAGAACGCGAAGACCGGAAGAAACAGGAGATATACGCTCCAGTTCATCATAAAGTCCCGCTTCCAGCTATCCCCGACTTTCATATAAAACCCCCTCATAAACTTAGGATTGTAAGTTCAATATAACATAGGCTTAGTTAGTCGTATATCAATAAACACCATATTGTTATCAGATAATTGACACTATTTTTTGGGGATGATATAATTAACTCGCAGGGGTACACGCGGGCGGTCAATGACCGCCCCTACTATATCTTGTCAGCAAAAACTTTACAAGCGATGAAACATATGATACACTGGGAAAAAACGAGGTGATCATATGGCAACGCGAGAGATATGGTTAAGCGAAGAGCAACGCAGCGAACTTTTGAA
>Ga0082212_10000996_pt1 | contig 41557 bp, 42 predicted proteins | sample TergutNt197P3_FD_71548 | JGI IMG/M metagenome (GOLD analysis project Ga0082212, IMG submission 71548) | Neocapritermes taracua P3 segment gut microbial communities from Petit-Saut dam, French Guiana - Nt197 P3 | ecosystem: Host-associated > Arthropoda: Insects > Digestive system > Gut ...
CCGTTATGCAGCGCGACTTGGAATCGGCTCCTGCCAAATACATTGTTGTTATACCTAACGAAGTACCCAGTTCCAATATTGTTTTTGGTTTTGAGCTATTAACTAATCGAAATAATAATTGAGAATATTTCTTGCTTTTAAGCGATTTGCCGGCCATGTCGGCTACTTTTCGTTTCTTTGCTGTTCCCGTTCCATAGTCTTTAATTGCAATTTCAGTCGGGTCGCTCAGCAGTGAATTTCTGACTTTTTCTACATTATTATATATGTAGTACGTATTTTGCTCTCTGAATATATATTTAATCAGCCGAAATATAAACGGGGAATGCACTCCGTCGCCTCTATAATGACGAGAACATAACATATATTTTATATACGATATTGTATAGTGCATTTTATCCATAACACAAAAGTAGGTATTTTTTTATGATTATGCCTATTTCTGTACTAAATTACGGGAGTAAGGTATTTAAAAATTAGGTTTTATATGTGTCCGTTCTGTGCTAAATTATCCGAATTTTATATTTCTTTAACAATTATTCGACTGAGAAACAAAAACAACCCAACATTTTACATTTTTACGACAAAATAATTACATATTCTTTTGGAATACTAATAAATATATTTACTTTTGCTCTCGACAATAGTCAAAACTCATTTTATTTATTAACAAATTTAAAACAAAAAAAATGAAAAAGAGATTTTTACACATTGTGGCATTTTTTGCCTTGGCAGCAGGTTTAAGTTTAACCTCTTGTACTAAAGAAGATCCAGCAGAAGCATTTAACATTTCTTCGTTAGAAACCGGAACTATTAACGGTATCGCATATGCAAAACTTGACGCTACTTCAACCGCTGTTCAATTTGCACCGCAAGGAACAACAATTTTCTTAACTGTTGACTATAGTCAATTTGGTAATAACAGCGGCGTATATCAAGCTTCGGCAACTGTAGGCGCTAACGGCACTTTTACTTTCAACGCAGTTCCTACTAAAAATGGCGGCGCTTTTGCATCTATCGCCGGAGACGGATTCAAAGCTACTTACACAGTAAGTACAAGTGTAACTGAAACTCGTTCATTCGAAAGTGCAAGCGGTTCTGCAAAAGTAATGCCTTCAGGCACCTCTTTTGTTACTATTAATTACGGCAGTGGTTCTTTGTTTCAATAATCCCGACTTGCATTTAAGTAATTAATGTAACATATAAAAAATATTATTAATAAATTTAAGAGAAAAACATGAAAAAAATATTTTTAACAACCATACTACTTTGTGCAGGTATTGTTGGAGCTTTTGCTCAAACAGTCGAAATCATTGAAGTAGAGAAAAGAGGACCGCTGTCTAAAAACGGACACGAGCTTCTTCCAAAACAAGGAGATTTCGGTCTTTCTATTAGTGTAAATCCATTTTTTGAGTTCTTAGGCGGCATATTCAGCCAAACAGATGCTAAAGCTCCTAACTTCGAAAGTTTTGGTATTTCCGGACAATATTTCTTGCAAGATAACAGATCTGTTCGTGCTACATTGAACCTTAATTTTGGAAGTAATGTAACTAAAGGAACAGTAGGAGATGATTTTGCAGCTCAGCAGGACGGATTTCAAGGAACACAAACTGTTGTTGATGTAAAAAAATACAATACTAATAGTATAGATTTAGCAGCAGGTTATGTATTTCACCGTGGATACCATCGTTTACAAGCTTTTTATGGTGGGGAAGTTGGTATAGGTTTTGCAAGCAGCAAAGAGAAATTTCTTTATGCTAATGAAATGACAGAAATTAACCAATCTCCTACTACTTCTAATTTTAACGGTGGATCGGCTAATCTTGCTGAAAGAACTTTAGAACAAAAATTTGGTAATACATTTAGCTTTAATGTAGGTGGCTTTGTTGGTGTTGAATATTTTATTGCTCCAAAAATGTCTATCGGTGGTGAATTTGGATTAGGTTTTAAAGCTTCAAACACATGGCAAGGTGAAACAACCAAAGAAAAATGGAATGCTGCTCAAAACGAAGTAGTAGAAAATACTACGCGTTCTTTAAATGGAAATACAGGTGATATCCGTTTCAGCACAGTAACCAAAGGTCAACTTATGTTAACTCTCTATTTCTAATAAACAGATAATAATTAATAGAATAGAATTACGAAACCGTTAAAGCAATACTTTAACGGTTTCTTTTTTTATATTCTCATAAATTAATTGCTTTTAAAACTATTAACTTGAGTTTATAAGGATAGAGAGATGTATACCTATTTGTTAATTATGAGAATCAAAAGTTGATTTTTTTGCTTTTTTAGCCTCGTTAGAGGCGTATATATTGGTAGTAGTAAAATACGTTTTCTCTCTGTTTTAAGCCCCGTTAGGGGCGAAATATAAAACATATTTCGCCCCTAACGGGGCTTTTTTAGGAGATTTATTCGATATTGGCTACGCCGACCGTTGGTTCTACCAATATCTTGTGCCTAACGGCACATATGGTTTCAATTCTTGATTCGTAATTATTAAGAATGTGTTTGAAATAGCATTCTGCATAAGCTAATTTTTAATTTGCAGCTATTATAGGTTTATGATCAAAACAAGCAAGGTTGCGTACCTAACGGCACGCTGTTGTGCGTGATATCGTATTTTCCTACTGAACGATAATGTCTATGGCATATAAAAAATTTTATGTCTCTTGACATAAAACAAAAAAGGTCGAAACCAATTGGTTCCGACCTTTTTTCTATCATAATAATCTAACTTGGAATTACATTCCAAGACGAGATTTCAAACCGTTAAGTTCTGCTTGCAATTCTTTTGGTAAATGTGAGCCGTAGATGGCAAAGTTTTCTTCGATCAAAGCAACTTCGTCTTTCCACTCATCTACTTTAACTGCCAGAGCGTCTTGCATTTCTTTTGCGGTAATTTTCAACCCTTCTACGTTGATGGCGTCAACAGCAGGAACTTTACCAATCGGTGTGTCAACAGTATTTCCTTTTCCGTCGCAACGGTCGAAAATGTAAGCTAACACACGGCTGTTTTCGCCGTATCCTGGCCACAACCATTTTCCGTCTTCTTTACGGAACCAGTTCACGAAGAAGAATTTAGGCAATTTGTCGGTAGTCGATTTTTTACCCATTTCAATCCAATGTCCAAAATAATCGCCCATGTTATAGCCACAGAATGGCAACATAGCGAATGGGTCACGACGAACACCTGCTTTCAAACCGATAGCGGCAGCTGTAACTTCAGAACCTACGATAGCGCCCATAAATACGCCGTGGTTCCAGTTTGCTGCTTCGTGGCACAAAGGTACAGTAGTCGGGCGGCGACCGCCAAATAAGATAGCCGAAATTGGAACACCTGCCGGATTTTCCCATGCTGGGTCAATACAAGGACACTGTGATGCAGGAGCAGTAAAACGAGCGTTAGCGTGTGCACAAGGTTCACCTGATGTAGGATCGTAAACATTTCCTTTCCAGTCAATTGTTCCTGCAGGACAATCGTAACCGATACCTTCCCACCACACATCACCGTCAGGTGTTAAACCAACGTTTGTGAAGATAGTATTTTTATCTGCCGAATGCATTGCATTTGGATTTGTTTCCAAAGAAGTCATTGGAGCAACGCCGAAGAAACCTGCTTCGGGGTTGATTGCATACAAACGACCGTCTGCACCATATTTCATCCAAGCAATATCATCACCTACTGTCTCCACTTTCCAGCCCGGAATAGTTGGGATAAGCATTGCCAAGTTTGTTTTCCCACAAGCTGACGGGAATGCTGCTGCGATGTATTTTTTTTCGCCTTTCGGATTCGTGATACCCAAAATCAACATGTGCTCTGCCAACCAACCTTGGTCTTTACCCATTTTGGAAGCGATACGAAGAGCAAAACATTTTTTGCCCAACAGTGCGTTACCGCCGTAACCGGAACCATACGACCAAATTTCGTACGTTTCAGGGAAGTGAACAATATATTTTTCTTCGATTGGAGCGCAGGGCCATGATTTATCTACTTCGCCCGGAGCCAATGGTTTGCCTACTGAGTGTACGCATGGAATAAAAGTTCCGTTTTCGCCAAGAGTATCTAAAACGGCTTTACCCATACGAGTCATAATACGCATATTGATACACACGTATGCCGAGTCGGAAAGTTCAACGCCGATGTGTGCAATATCCGAGCCGATTGGTCCCATAGAATATGGAATAACATACATAGTACGGCCTTTCATACAGCCTTTGTATTTTGCCAACAAAGTAGCACGCATTTTTTCGGGATCTTCCCAGTTGTTGGTTGGACCAGCTTCTTCTTGCGTTTTCGAGCAAATGTAAGTACGGTTTTCTACGCGAGCAACATCACTCGGGTCTGAACGGAAATAGTACGAACCCGGACGTTTTTCTTCGTTCAATTTAACAGCAAGTCCTGCGTTTACAAAACCATCTAAAAACATTTGGTTTTGTTCTTCAGAACCGTCACACCAATGCACCGCGTCGGGTTGCATAATTTCTGCCCACTGGTTTACCCAGTTAATCAGCTTTTGATTTTTTGTCATCATAAGATTTCTATTTTAATTGTTCTTATCCGGTATTAACTTGTGTCAAAGACACTTTTTTCAAAAAACAGTGCGAAGTTATATAAAATTTATTACAAAAACAAGACATTTTGATATTTTTTGTAAGAAAATATTGGGTATTCGTAGAAATTTGTCGGATTCACAGGCATTTAAGGCATTTAAAAAATTGTTTTAAAATTTGTTTGTATTTGCCGAGCTAATTTTTCAACAGAAATATTTTTTACTGCGGCAACTTTTTTGTATATTTCTGAAATATCAACATTGCTTTCGTCTGTTTCGATAAAAAGCTTTTCGACAGGTATCATTTTGATTGTTTCTGCATTTTGCAACAACTTTTCGCCTACCGATAAACAACAATCGTAATGCAAAATTTGTTCCGCCAACGCCGGCTTCCCTCTAAAACCGTGAAAAATCATAGGAACTTTTATTTGTAATTCTTTTTTAACGGTGAATATTTCTTGATATGCTTTTACGCAATGAATAATAAGCGGTTTCCGCGCTTTTTCCGCTATTTTAATTTGTGTTTTAAACACTTCTATTTGGGTGGAAAAGTCGGTTTCGCACAATTTATCCAATCCTGTTTCGCCTATAGCAACAATAGAGGAGTATTCGGATAATTTTTCTATTTCCTTTAATAGTATGTCCGAATTTTCATTGATATACCACGGATGTAATCCCACAGAAAAAAGAGAATCCGGATTTTCCGAAATTATTTTTTCTGCATTCTCGGGAAACAGGTTGATAATTTCGGTATATGCTTTGTTTTGAGATTGATGTGTATGGATATTGATGTAATGCATTATTCTTTCATATTTAATGCGAATCACGTTAAAAATTCCGCCTTGGTTCCGTATGGCACTTTTAGCATAAATTTTCGATTTCTTTCAACCACATTTCACTGCTTGCATCGCTCGGCATATTCCAACTTCCGCGAGGAGAAAGGCAGACAGAGCCGATTTTTGGACCATCGGGCAAGCAAGAACGTTTGAATTGCTGATTAAAGAAACGGCGAAAAAATATTGACAGCCATTTTTTAATCGTTTGGTTATCGTATTTGGTTGAAAAAGCTTGTGTTGCCAACTCATATATTTTTGTTGGGCGAAATCCGTGGCGAATGGTATAATAAATGAAAAAATCGTGCAATTCGTAAGGCCCGACAAGATTTTCTGTTTTTTGAGAAATTTTGCCGTCTCTCGCCGGAAGCAATTCCGGACTGACAGGTGTTTCTACTATATTTAAGAGCGTTTTCTGCGTTTCTTTATTTTCCGACAAAGCCGCCCAACGTACCAAATGCCGTATCAGCGTTTTCGGAATGCCCGCATTAACGCCATACATAGATATATGGTCGCCATTGTAAGTCGCCCAACCGAGCGCCAACTCCGACAAATCGCCCGTGCCGATTACCAAACCGTTCGTTTGATTGGCAATGTCCATCAAAATTTGCGTCCGTTCGCGCGCTTGTGCGTTTTCGTACACAAAATTATGTAGATTCGGGTCGTGATTTATATCTTTGAAATGCTGAATGCAGGCATCTTTTATCGAAATTTCTCGAATAGAAATACTCAACTGCTGCATCAAATCAATAGCATTATTATACGTTTGGTTGGTAGTGCCGAATCCGGGCATTGTAACGCCAATAATTTGACGGCGAGGAATTTGCAGTTTATCAAACGTTTTTACGCAAACCAACAATGCCAGCGTAGAATCCAATCCACCCGAAATGCCGATGGTTATAGTTTTCACACCAGTACGTTTAATACGAGTTGCCAATCCCGAAATTTGAATATTAAAAATCTCACTACAACGTTCGTTCATCTCTTTTTCGGAAGGAATGAATGGGTGCATTACCCCTAAATCCCCTAAAGGGGACTTTTCGCAAACAGTTTTCAAGTTCCCTTTAGGGGATTTAGGGGTTGGATTTATTTCGCCGATAATCAATTGTTCGTCGAAAGAAAAACGTTCGGAAGAAGCTATTATGTTGCCGTTTTCGGCAATATACGCATTTCCGGTAAAAACCAAGTCGGTGGTCGATTCGCCAAAACCTGCCGAGGCATAGACATAATTTGCTTGTTGCTCTTCGATACGTTTTTTCAAACGTTTGTTGCTGCCGACCAATTCCGGCACTGCAGAAGGGTTAAAAATAACATCTGTCTGTTGCGAAACAGTTGAAAAATTCTCGCCTATAGCAACAACAAAATTTAGCTTGCCCAATGTAAATAATTGGTTTGAAACAAAAGGAACTTGTTTTCCACCAAGAGTTATTATACTGTCGAAAGAAAAGAGATTTTCGGAAGAAAACCAACGTTGTTCGTCGTATTGCAAATCTGTTTTCGGCACAATGCCCAACATTTTTCCTTTTTGAAAAACAATCGCAACATTATATAATGTATTGTTGCAACGCAAAGGCATTCCCACAATTGAGATAATTTCCAAGTCGGCGGTATTTTCCGTCAATCGCAACAAAGCCTTTTCTGCCTCATCAAGCAACAACTCTTGCCGAAACAAATCGCCACAAGTGTAAGCAGTGATACACAATTCGGGGAAACAGATTATCTGCACTTGTTTTTTCTCCGCTTGTTTTATCAACGCTTCAATACGTTGCGCGTTGAATTGGCAATTGGCAATTTCCACTTGCGGTATAGCTGATGCAACTTTTACAGAATTGAAATTTTTGCTCATAATGTTATTTTACACTTCATTTTTTCTCGGATAATCAATCGTATAATGCAGTCCTCTACTCTCTTTGCGCGCCATTGCCATTTTAATGATTTGATAACTCACGGAAATGGCATTGCGCAACTCGCATATTTCGCGCGAAACAACTGAACGGGTAAACAGATTCTCCGTTTCTTGATAAAGAATTTGCAAGCGGTCTAAAGCTCTTTTCAACCGCAAATTGGAACGCACAATGCCGACATAACAACTCATCAACTGCCCTACTTCTTTAAAACTTTGGGTAATAAGCACCATTTCTTCTGGCAATGAAGTGCCTTCGTCGTTCCACATCGGAATATTTTCTTGATGTTTAATCGTATCAATAATATTCAACGCGTGTTTAGCCGCTGCATCAGCATACACAACCGCTTCGATTAACGAATTGGAAGCCAGTCGGTTTGCTCCGTGCAATCCTGTGCGTGCACATTCGCCTGCAGCATACAAATGTTTGATAGACGAAAGTCCGTTCAAATCGACTTTTATTCCACCACACAAATAATGCGCGGCAGGCGCCACGGGAATAAAATCTTTTGTAATGTCAATGCCTAAATTTAGGCAATGCTTATATATCATCGGAAAATGCTTTTTGGTTTCTTCTGCATTTTTCTTTGTTACATCTAAATATACATAGTCATCGCCCTTGTTTTTCATTTCGTTGTCGATAGCGCGAGCCACCACATCACGAGGAGCAAGGTCGCCGCGTTCGTCGTACTTTTGCATAAAACGTTTACCGTCTTTCGTACGCAAAACGGCTCCATATCCACGCATGGCTTCGGTAATCAAAAATGATGGCCGCTCATTGGGATTATACAGCGCAGTGGGATGGAATTGTACAAATTCCATATCTTGCAAAACACCGCGCGCACGATGCACCATCGCAATACCATCGCCTGTCGCAATTTTTGGATTTGTGGTCGTCAAATAAATATTCCCAATGCCTCCTGTTGCCATCAGCGTTACCTTGGCCAAAAAAGTATTGATATTGTTCGACTTTTGATTCAACACATACGCGCCGTAACATTCGATATTGGGCGTATGGCGGGTAACAATCGTTCCCAAATGGTGCTGCGTGAGCAATTCGATGGCAAAATTATTTTCAAAAACATCAATATTCGGGTGCGCTTCTACCTGTTGGGCGAGCCGTGTTTGAATTTCGGCACCGGTGCTGTCTTTGTGATGCAAGATACGGAATTCCGAATGTCCGCCTTCTTTGTGCAAGTCAAATTTGCCTTTTCCGTCTTTATCGAACTTCACTCCCCAATTGATTAACTCGTCAATCTGCGCGGGAGCTTCTTGTACTACTTCTTTCACAACCGCTACATCGCACAAGCCATCGCCACTAATTAGCGTGTCTTGAATATGCTTTTCAAACGCATCGGTTTGGTCGGTTACCGAAGCAATGCCACCTTGCGCCAAATTGGTGTTAGCTTCGTTGAGCTTTGTTTTGCAAACAATGGCAACTTTGCCTTTGTGAGCTACTTTGAGTGCAAAACTCATACCGGCAATGCCGCTACCGATAACCAAAAAATCGTATTTTCGAATGCAATACATAAAGCAATTAATAATTAAGAATTGACAATTAATAATTTAAGAGGTCAATATATCTTTGATTTCTTCAAAAGCGCTTTCCATCTTGAGCATATTTGTTACCATAAATTTGTAAAATTCCAACCATTGAATATGCCGATGAATATCCAAATATAAACATTGTGTATAAACGCGACTGACTTCATTGCCTGCTTCGCGCACAAAACTGTCGTCCCAAATCAATGGTTGGTCAAAATGACTTTCAATAATAGCTTTGTACGATTTTATTTTTTCAAACATCAATAACCGTTCTTTTTTATCGCGAAGATTGACTTCCAGAATAACAAAAGCGCCTTTGCGTGTGGCGTCAAATTTCAAATGTACATCTTTTACCTTTGTATCGTATAATATCCATTTCTTTTTCCGAAGCCCAAGCTCTTTATTGTACGAACAAAAAGTATCGAATCCTTCCCAAAAATTCTTTTTTAATGTTTTCAATTGTTCTTTTGAGTACATTTAATATGAATTCGAATTGACATTATTTTTTAAGTAATTCAGTATCTGTTTTCGTGTGTCCATTTCCATTCTTTGTTTTTTTTAGCGCACAAATGTAATGTTTTCTGTACACAGATATGTTTTTTTTGAGCTAAATTCGCCTATGCTTCGAGCTAAATTATTTTCATTTCAAACCATCACCTACAAATATACACACCTTTTTCCCATTTTTCTAAAAATCCTTAAAAAAAATCTTCATATCAAATTAAATCCATATCTTTGTCCGAATTATAAAATAAATTATGGATAAAATTAGTTATGCTTTAGGAATGAGCATCGGACACAATCTACGTGGTTCCGGTATTGAAAATTTAAATGTAGAAGATTTTGCAAAAGCAGTGCAAGCGGCTCTTGGAAACGGAGCATTTGAAATGACGATTGAGGAAGCTCAACAGATTATCACGAATTATTTTGACGAATTGCAGGCAAAGAAAAATGAAGGAAACATTGAAGCCGGAAAAAAATTTTTAGAAGAAAATAAAAAGAATGCAAATGTTGTAACGCTTCCGAGCGGATTGCAATATACAATATTAAAAGAAGGCACCGGAGCAAAACCTTCGGAAACCGATACCGTAAGCTGTCATTATCACGGCACGCTGATTGACGGAACGGTTTTCGACAGCTCAGTGCAGCGCGGAACGCCGGCTTCGTTTGGTGTAAACCAAGTGATAAAAGGCTGGATAGAAGCATTACAATTAATGCCTGTCGGATCAAAGTGGCGTTTGTTTATTCCGTCGGAATTGGCTTACGGAGCACAAGGCGCAGGACAGCACATCGGACCGCACACAGCGCTGATTTTTGATGTAGAATTATTGGATATCAATTAATTAATAAAATCACAATGAAAAAAACTAGTATTATTTCAGTATTAGCCATCTTGTTTTGTGTTGGTTTTATGTCTTGCCAAGGCAACAAAGGACCAAAAAATGTGAAACTTGAAACGGGTATTGACTCGTTGAGCTACGCTATCGGCGTTCAAAACGCAGAGCAAATTAAAACTACTTTTCCGATGCGCAGAGGATTGGAATTGGAGCACATGGACAAATTTGTACAAGGATTTCTAGATGAAATGTATTCTACAAAATCTATCGACAAAAACTACGAGTTAGGTCGTCAATTGGCAACCGATTTGAAAGCGTCAATGGACGGACCGCTTTTGCCAACCGACACTGCTTCACGCGTAAACAAAGATGCTTTTGTGGAAGGAATGATTAAAACGCTTTTCGACCGTGCAGAAGGAAAAATGACACTTGATGAAGCACGCTCGTACATTCAAGAATTTTTGGAAAGAGCCGAAAGAATGGCAAACGCGTCTGCTATCCAAGCAGAGCAAGAATTTCTTGCCGAAAACAGGCTTAGAGCAGGTGTTGTGGAAACCGAAAGCGGTTTGCAATACAGAATTATTACTCAAGGCACCGGAGAAATTCCCGGAGAAAACACAACTGTAAGAGTACATTACACCGGAACGTTGGCTGACGGCACTCCATTCGACAGCTCTGTTGAGCGTGGCGAACCATTTGAATTCAACACTTCGGGCGGCGTAATTCCCGCTTGGTTGGAAGCTTCAAAAATGATGCCTGTTGGTTCAAAATGGGTTATTTATGTACCTTCTGAATTGGGATATGGTTCTCGCGACATGGGAATAATTCCGCCATTCTCGACATTAATTTTCGAAATCGAAATACTCGGCATTGTAAAATAATATTATTATGAAACGAGCATTTACATTAATGTAAACCATAAATAATGAAAATGCAAGTTCCATACGACCTTAATGTAAAAAAATAAAATATTTACGTATGAAAAAAATAAAATATTTAGTAGTCGCCGTTTTTGCGTGTTTTCTTTCTGCAAACGCCCAAAACATTGAATTGAAATCAGAAATAGACAGTCTTAGCTACATTCTCGGAATGAATATTGGCGTGGGTATGCAGCAACAAATACAATCGCTTCCGGGCGAAAAAGTTAATATGGATCTTTTCATAAACGCTCTTTCAAAAGCGTTAAGAGGCGAAGAACTACTTGTCAAAAGTAACGAAGAAGCAATGGCTTTTTTGCAAGAATATTTCGCTAAAATAGAAGCGGCAGAAAACGCTGCTCAAGCCGAAAGAGCGCAAGAAAACAAAAAAGCAGGTGAAGAATTTTTGGCAAAAAACAAGAAAAGAAAAGGTGTTACTACCACTGCAAGCGGATTGCAATACGAAATCATAACTAAAGGTACGGGTAGAAAACCGACTGCCGAAGATGACGTAAAAGTGCATTATCGCGGTATGTTTATCGACGGTACCGAGTTCGACAGTTCTTTTGCTCGTAACGAACCGGCAGTTTTCAGACTAAATCAAGTTATTTCAGGTTGGACAGAAGCATTGCAATTAATGCCCGCAGGTTCAAAATGGAAAATATATCTGCCTTATAGTTTAGGATACGGAGAACACGCCATGGCGAGCATACCGGCATTTTCTACGCTGATATTTGAAGTGGAGCTTCTCGAAGTGATGTCTAAATAAACCGTTTATGACAAAGATTTTAGATAAGTTAGACAGCCAAATATTAGAAATTATCACAAACAACGCGCGTATTCCGTTCAAAGACATCGCCGATGTGTGCAACGTTTCGCGTGCCGCCATTCATCAACGGGTACAACGTCTTTTTGAAGAAGGCGTATTGATAGGTTCGGGTTACACCGTTGACCCAAAAACGCTTGGTTTTCAAGTGTGTACCTACGTTGGTGTTAAACTTGAGAAAGCATCGAAATACAAAGAAGTAATGCCCGAACTGGCAAAAATTCCGGAAGTGGTTGAATGCCATTTCACAACGGGACCATACACATTGCTTATTAAATTGTATGCGCACGATATGCAACATTTGATGACGCTACTGAACGGAAAAATTCAAGAAATTCCGTGGGTTTCGGAAACGGAAACATTGATGTCATTGGAAGAATCACTTAATCGGAGAATTCCGATATGATTTTTGAACGCGGATGACGCAGATAACACAGATTTATATTTTAAATGGTGGTGATACAAAAGTAAACTTTTATATTACCACCATTTTTTATCTTGGAAATCTTAAAAATCTTATAAAAATCAAGATTCAGACTTACAACGCCTTTAAACTCATATCCAAACTTTTTACCGAGTGCGTCAATGCGCCGACAGATATAAAATCAACACCAGTTTCGGCATAATCGTGCAATGTATCAAAAGTTATGCCGCCCGACGATTCTATTTCAACGCGCCCGTTAACGATTTCAACACCTTTTTTAGTAGTCGGAATATCAAAATTATCAAACATAACTCTGTCGATACCACCCACACGAAGCACTTCTTGCAATTCGTCTAAATTGCGAACTTCAATTTCAATTTTCAGATTTTTGCCTTTTTCTTTTAAGTAGTTGTGTGCTCCTATAATGGCTTTTTCTATTCCGCCGGCAAAATCAATGTGATTGTCTTTCAGCAAAATCATATCAAACAAACCGATGCGATGGTTTACTCCGCCACCTATTTTTACAGCTTCTTTTTCGAGTAAACGCAATCCGGGTGTTGTTTTTCGGGTATCCAATACTTTGGTTTTAAATCCTTCCAATTGCTTGGCGTATTTATTGGAAACGGTAGCAATACCGCTCATACGCTGCATAATATTTAACACGGTGCGTTCTGTTTGCAACAACGACTGCACTTTGCCCGACACAATAAACGCTACATCACCGACATTAACAGATGTTCCGTCTTTGATAAATACTTCTACTTTCAACTCAGGGTCGAAAGCATGAAACACTTCTTTGGCAACTTCAACACCGGCAAGTATGCCTTTTTCTTTGACGATAAGCTGCATTTTGCCTTCCGCATCAGCAGGAACACTTGACAATGTTGTGTGGTCGCCATCGCCGATGTCTTCAGCAAAAGCAGATTTGATTAGGTTGTGTAAATCCATCATAAACATGTATTATAATGATACAAAAGTACGGAAAATTATCTTTTTCATTAAAAAATTCTTCAAAAAATTTGCATACATCATAATTCTATGTATCTTTGTGCTATGTATTCAAAAGAATTATTAAAAGGAACGTTGTCGGCAATAGTATTGAAATTGTTGGCAGAAAATGGTAAAATGTACGGATATCAGATTACGCAACGGGTAAAAGAGCTTTCCGACGACAAAATTTTACTGAAAGAAGGCTCGCTGTATCCGGCTTTACACAAATTGAAAGAAGACGGTTTGATTGACGTAGAAACGCAATACATCGGCAAGCGTGTGCGACACTATTATTTTCTCACAACGCAAGGCGTACAGGAAAAAAACGAAAAAGAAGCCGAACTAAAAGATTTTATTTCGACAATCAATAAAATTATCACTTCATAAATATTTTATTATGAAAAGTTTAACAGAAAAACAAATTGATTATATCACACAAGTTGTGAATGAAAGCACGATTGAATCGGCAGAGATGAAAGAAGATTTAATTGACCACTTTTGTTGTGCCATAGAAGCAGATATGCAAAAAGGCGTGAGTTTTGAAACAGCGTATGATAAGGCTTATCATCATATTTGTCCCGAAGGATTTGACGAAATTCAGCGGGAAACTATTTATTTATTAACCTTTAAAAACATTAAAAAAATGAAAAAGTTATTGTTTATTTCGGGCTACTTGTCGGCAATAGGCGTGGCAACAAGCTTGTTTAGGTTCTTGCATTGGCACATGGTTGATTCCCTTCGCATTCCGTTCTTAGGGATTGTGATGCTCATTACGGCAGTGATTTTAGTATTTGTATTCCTGCCTACGCTTTTTACGTATCTTTACAAAAAAGATTTGACACAGTTTTACGGTAAAAAAATAATGTACATTGGCGGATTTACAGGAGCTGCCTTTTTGGTTCTTTCTACCTTTTTTTACTTGATGCACTGGCCATTAGATGTTGTCTTTTTATTAACAGCATTAGTGGCATTTAATTTTGCATTTTTCCCGATGCTGTTTTTGAAAATGTACCGAAAAACTGCTTAAATGTATGTTTCCCACGAAGACACAAAGAACACAGAGTTTTTCCTAGTGTTCTTTGTGTCTTTGTGGGAAATACACGTCATTTGTGTTCCAAAAAAGAATTACAATCTTTTCTGAATCTCTGCGCTTTCTTTTTCAAATCCGGGTTTGTTCAGCAACGCAAACATATTCTTTTTATATGCTTCCACGCCCGGTTGATCGAACGGATTAACACCTATTAAATAACCGCTCAATCCGCAGGCTTTTTCAAAGAAATAGAACAACTGACCTATGTAATATTCATTTAATCGTGGCATTTCGATGCGAATGTTGGGCACACCACCGTCAACGTGGGCGATTTGCGTACCAAGTTCCGCCATTTTGTTTATTTTGTCCACGCTTTCATAAGCAAGGAAATTCAAGCCGTCGAGATTGTCGTTATCGAAAGGAACAATCATTTTTTTGTTCGGCTCGGCAATCGAAATAACTGTCTCGAAAATCGTACGCTCAGCTTCTTGAATCCATTGTCCCATCGAGTGCAGATCGGTCGAGAAATCAACACCAGCAGGGAAAATACCTTTGCCGTCTTTGCCATCGGACTCGCCGTAAAGCTGTTTCCACCATTCGCCAATATAGTGCAATTTTGGGTGATAATTTACCAGAATCTCGATTTTTTTACCGCTGTCGTACAACGCATTGCGAGTTGCAGCGTAAATCTCGGCGATATTTTCGGCAAAAGGAATGTCTTTTCCGCAACGTTTTTCCATTTCTTGCGCGCCTTTTATCAACTGTTTGATGTCGAAACCGGCAACAGCTATCGGCAACAAACCAACGGGTGTAAGCACCGAAAAACGTCCGCCCACATTGTCGGGAATAACAAAAGTTTTATAGCCTTCTTGTTTTGCCAATTCGCGTAATGCGCCTTTTTTCTCATCGGTAATGGCAACGATAAGTTTTTGAGCTTCTTCTTTGCCTTCTTGTTTTTCGAGTTGTGTTTTCAAAATGCGAAACGCGAGAGCAGTTTCAGTAGTTGTGCCCGATTTGGAAATATTGATAATGCCAAATCTCACGCTCGACAAATATTCGGTCAATTCTGCCAAATAATCTTCGCTGATGTTGTTGCCGGCATACACGATAACGGGATTATTCATGCTTGGATTAAGTTGCTCGAAGCTGTTGCTAAGCGCATCAATCACCGAGCGCGCGCCGAGATAACTTCCGCCGATACCTGCAACTACAACTACTTCGCACTCTTGACGAAGCAAATCGGCTGTTTCTTGAATTTCGTTCAAAAATTTTTCTGTTGTTTTAGAAGGCAAGTCGAGCCAACCGAGAAAATCGTTTCCTTTACCTGTGCCATTGTGAAGTTGTTCGGTGGCTTTTTTTACTTTGCTTTCGTAAGCAAAAACTTCTTTTTGAGAAACAAAGCCGTAAACTTTGTCGATGTTTAATTGAATGTTTTTCATTTTTTATTGTTGATAATAAATTATTTTTTGATTGATAATCATCTTTATCATTTGACTATAGGTTATTTATATCAATAGAAAAATATGTAAATGTCCTACGGACAATATAAAAAGAGGAAATTTGTTTTCTATTGATATATAAATCCTAACGGATTATTTTAATTCCTAATTTGCATTGTTAATAAATTATTTTCTTGATTCTTTTTCTTTTTGATTTTCTGCCACCACCAAAGCTTAAAAACAATTGGTAAGACAAACTGAACTTTGGCAGGCTCGCCTTTGCATTCGCCGGGAATCCAATTCGGCATTAACTTTACAACTCTTACTGCTTCTTCTGATAACAACTCGTGAGGAGAATCCATTACTTCTATTTCAGCAATTGAACCATCTTTTTGAACGACAAAGCTAACAATTACTCTTCCTTCAATACGATTTTTTTCTGCGTAACGCGGATAACTTATATTTTCAGAGATAAATTGACGCACTTTTGCATTTCCACCCGGAAATTCGGGCAATTTTATCTCATCATCTGGACATGGCATTTTTTCCGATGGACTAAAAATAGTATCTTCATCATTATTATCTTGCGCAAAAGCAACATTAGATAATAATCCGCAGAGAAGAAAAAAAATTGCGATATGTCTTTTCATTTTCAATATTATTTTCTTGATTGATAACTCATTAGAGTTTAAAAACAACCGGAAAAATATATTTAACATTTACTGGTTCGCCTTTTTGTGTGCCGGGAATCCAATTCGGCATTAATTTTATAAGTCTTATTGCTTCATTCGATAAAGATTCGTGAGGCGAACTGACAATTTCTATATCACCAATTGAGCCGTCTTTTCTAACGACAAATTGGACAACAGCTTTTCCTTCAATACCATTCTCCAATGCGTAGCGCGGATATTTTAGACTTCTAGCGATAAATTTATTTAAATTTTTCTCTCCACCCGGAAATTCGGGCATCTTTTCTACATATTTATAAATGCTATCTTGCTCTATTATTGGTGGTGTTATTATGTATGGTAGTGGTGGTGCTATGTATGGTGGCGACTCTGAATAAGCATTAAAAATCAACGCACAAATCGCAAAACCAATTAAAATTAGTTTTTTCATTTTATCTTAAATTTTCCGTCAATAATTTTACTTCGATAACCGGCGCAATTCGCCCATATAAAATGTTGTAAACGGCATCTAAAATCGGCATATTTACTTTATATCGTTCGTCATTTATTTCTTTCACGCATTTGGCAGCATAATATCCTTCGGCAATCATTTCCATTTCCATTTGGGCTGTTTTTACGGAATAACCTTTGCCAATCATGGTGCCAAACATTCTGTTTCGGCTAAAACGCGAATAGCTTGTTACCAATAAATCGCCAAGATAAACAGAGTCGTTGAGGTTTCGTGTTTGACCGGGTTGTGCGGTATTTAGGAAACGATTTATTTCTTGCAACGCATTGGAAATAAGTACTGCTTGAAAATTATCGCCGTATTTTAATCCATGACAAATGCCGGCAGCGATGGCATATACATTCTTCAACACAGAAGCATATTCTACGCCTGTTATGTCTTCGCTCAACGAAGTTTTTACACTATATCCTTTGAGGTGCTTGGCAAACTCTTTGGCTTTTTCCCTGTCGGGACAACCAATGGTAAGATAAGATAAGCGGTCTAACGCCACTTCTTCGGCGTGGCAAGGTCCGCCCAATGCTAAAATATTTTCGACAGGAACGTTATATTTTTCGTGGAAATATTCCGAAATAATCAGGTTTTCGTCGGGAACAATACCTTTGATAGCAGAAACAATGTTTTTATTTTCGAGCTTGGTTTTGAGTTTCTTCAAATGCTGTTTGAGGAAAGGAGAAGGCGTGGCAAAAATAAGGGTATCGGATTCTCTGACGACTTGGTTTATTTTCGATGAAAACTTAATCCTATCAATATCAAAATTGACATTTGTGAGATAAGCGGGATTGTGTTTTAGTCGCTTAAAATCGTCAATTCTATCTTGACGGCGCATATACCAGTTGATGTCGCTATTGGAATCGTTTGCCAACACAATTTTGGCAATAGCTGTTGCCCAGCTTCCACCGCCCATGATTGCAATTTTACCCGGAAATTCCATAATGTTATTTTAAAAGCCTCCTAAATCCTCCACAGGAGGACTTACAGAAGCAATGATTAATTTTTCGACTTAAAGTCCCCTTCAGGGGATTTAGGGGTTAACCAAATTATTACTTCTTCTTTTGTTGGATTTTTAAGTTCCAGCTTCATTTTTTTATTTAATCCGCAAATGTCTTGATGAAATTTATTCGGATTCACATCTTTCAACGCATTAACGGTCAAAATACCTGTTTTATAAATTAATTCAACCCATTCGGCAGAAATGCCTAACGCGATAAATTTTTCGGGCGCATCTTTTTGTATCTTTTTTTCGGGCTTCATTTGCGGGAAAAACAACACTTCTTGAATGGCGACTTGCCCTGTCATTAACATCGTGAGCCTGTCCATTCCAATTCCCATTCCCGAAGTCGGTGGCATTCCATATTCGAGCGAACGTACAAAATCCATGTCGATAATCATCGCCTCATCGTCGCCTTTTTCGCTCAGTTTCATTTGCTCTTGGAAACGTTCCAATTGGTCAATCGGGTCGTTTAGTTCGGAATAAGCATTTGCCAATTCTTTGCCGTTTACCATCAACTCAAAACGTTCGGTAAGTTCGGGATTGTTGCGGTGACGTTTGCAAAGAGGCGACATTTCGTACGGATAATCGGTAATAAACGTAGGTTGAATATAATTTCCTTCGCATTTTTCTCCGAAAATTTCGTCAATCATTTTGCCTTTGCCCATCGTTTCGTCCACCTCAACGTCCAACTTTTTACACGTTTCGCGCAGTTGATTTTCGTCCATTCCACCAATATTTATTCCCGTAAATTCCTTGATGGAATCTATCATCGAAATACGTTTGAACGGCGCTTTAAAACTAATGGTTTTCTCGCCGATTTTCACATCAGTAGTACCATTTACTTCAAGGGCGATTTTTTCGAGCAGCTGCTCAGTAAAATCCATCATCCAGTTGTAGTCTTTGTAAGCTACATAAATTTCCATTGCCGTAAATTCGGGATTGTGCGTTCTATCCATTCCTTCGTTACGGAAATTTTTAGAAAACTCATATACGCCTTCAAATCCACCGACTATTAAGCGTTTCAAATACAGCTCGTTAGCAATTCTCAAATATAAATCAATATCTAATGTATTGTGATGAGTTATAAATGGACGTGCTGCCGCGCCGCCTGCAATGGGCTGAAGCACCGGCGTTTCAACTTCCATATAACCTCTTTCGTTGAAGAAGTTGCGCATGGCATTGTAAATTTTGGTACGCTTTACAAAAATATCTTTTACTCCATCATTTACCACCAAATCGACATAACGCTGACGGTAACGAAGTTCGGGATCTTCAAAAGCATCGTAAGCCACACCGTCTTTGTATTTTACAATTGGTAGCGGTTTAATGGATTTTGCCAACACGGTAAGTTCTTCGGCATGAACGCTTATTTCACCCATTTGCGTGCGAAATACATATCCTTTTATACCAATGAAATCACCAATATCCAACAGTTTTTTAAATACAATGTTGTAAAAGTCCTTGTTTTCGTCAGGACAAAGGTCATCGCGGTTAATATAAACTTGAATGCGTCCTTTTGAATCCATCAACTCGATAAACGACGCTTTGCCCATAATGCGGCGACTCATAATACGCCCTGCAATGGTAACGTCTCGTTTTTCGTTTTCGTTAAAATTATCTCTTATGTCGGTGGAATAAGCATTTACCACATATTCTTCGGCCGGATATGGATTAATTCCCAAAGCTCTCATTTCGTCTAAACTCTGACGGCGGAAAATTTCTTGCTCACTTAACTCGCTTATACTCATTGTGTTTTATATTTAATAAAGAAAGAAAATAGAATGCAAAGTTATACTTTTTTAAGTGATAATGAAAAGGATTAGGGAAAAATGTTAATTGATTCCGTTTTCGTGTAATAATGAATGCATTATCTCCACCTTTTCTTTCTGTGGCAACAACGCATCAATCCAATGAATATTGAATCCTCGTTTTTCCATTCCGCGAAACCAAGTCATTTGTCTTTTAGCGAACTGATGAATGGCAACTTCTAATTGCGAAACCATTTCGTCGAACATCAAATTGCCGAGGATATGATTCGTAATAAACTTATATTCAAGTCCATAATAAATTAAATCTTCGGCAGAAACACCGTTTTTCATGATTTGTTCCACTTCTTCAATCATGCCTTGATTTAACCGTTCACTGAGGCGTCGGGAAATTCTATTACGACGTTCCTCGCGCGAAATATCCAAGCCAATGATAAGGCTGTTTATCGGTTTTGTTGTGAGTTCTGTTGTTTCGTATTTGCTTTGATAATCAGCTATTTCTATGGCGCGAATGGCGCGTTTTACCGTATCAATATCGGTGATGTTGTGCAGTTGTTTGTATGACTTCAGGATTTCTGTCAGTTCGAAAAGATTTTTATGTTCAAGCGATTTACGCAATTCAGGATTTTCGGGAACATTTACTAATTTGTAATTTTTCAATACCGCTTCAATGTAAAGTCCTGTTCCACCGCATAAGATAGGCAGTTTTTCATCGCTTTTTATTTTCTCGTAAACCTTTTCAAAATCTTGTTTGTATTCAAAAAGATTGTATTTATATCCGGCATCAACAATGTCGATTAAATGATATGGAATTTGTTTTCCCTCAACAACATATTCCGACAAATCTTTCCCTGTCCCCAAATCCATTTGGCGATACACCTGTCTCGAATCAGCGCTAATAATCTCCGCATCAAGTGAGTATGCAAGAGAAACGGCAAATGAAGTTTTTCCACTTGCCGTTGGACCCAGTATTGTTATTAAATCAATCACTGTAAATTTAAGAAATTGTTTTTTATTTGCCCAAGAGTTGTACTACAAATTCTGTTGCCGATTTTACCAACAGGCAATGATGACGATTTGTTTTACAAGAACTTAACAAAAAAGCACATGTCAAAATGACAAAGAATAATTTAACTTTTTTCATGTGGATACTTTATTATTTTTTATACTAAGGTCACATGGAACTCGTCCCGAGAATCGGAATTTCGTTTCATGTTTATCTTTTTAATAATTCTATTACATATTCTATCGTAGATTTTACTGAAAGGCAACCGCAATGTTTTGATTTGCAAGAGCTAAACAGCAAAGCGGAAGCCAATACCACGAAAAGTATTTTTATTTTTTTCATATATTAATAATTAGACGACAAAAGTATTCATTTATTTTAAAATATCACGAATAAAATCAAGAATTTAACCTTTTCAATATTAGGTTGTTCGTCAAAAAGACTTACCTTTGTCGCGATTTTTAAAAACATATTAAGATGAAAAAAGCGTATGTATTTCCCGGGCAAGGCGCACAATTTGTGGGTATGGGAAAAGATTTGTATGATAATTCTGAGTTGGCAAAATCGATGTTCGAGCAAGCCAATGAGATACTTGGTTTTCGCATTACCGACATTATGTTTGCCGGAACGGACGAAGAATTGAAACAAACCAAAGTTACTCAGCCGGCTGTTTTTTTGCACTCGGTTATTTTAGCCAAAACATTGGGCAATGATTTTAAACCTGATATGGTAGCCGGACACTCGTTGGGCGAATTTTCGGCATTGGTTGCTGCCGATGCACTATCTTTTGAAAACGGGTTGAAACTTGTTTCAAAACGTGCGATGGCGATGCAAAAAGCGTGTGAAGCAACTGCCTCGACAATGGCGGCAGTGTTGAATCTGCCCGACGAAAAAGTAGAAGAAATCTGCGCTTCGATAGACGAAATAGTAGTTGCTGCAAATTACAACTGTCCCGGACAATTAGTGATTTCGGGAAGTATCGCAGGCATAGAAAAAGCGTGCGAACAGATGTTGGCAGCAGGTGCGAAAAGAGCTTTGCGTTTGCCTGTTGGCGGTGCCTTCCACTCGCCATTGATGGAACCTGCAAAAGTAGAATTGGCAAAAGCAATAGCCGAAACGCCTATTTCAACGCCCATTTGCCCTATTTACCAAAACGTATCCACCAAAGCGGAAACAGACCCGGAAGTGATTAAGGCAAACTTGATTGCACAATTAACTGCTCCTGTAAAATGGACTCAATCGATACTACAAATGATTGAAGACGGTGCGGTTACTTTCGTTGAAGTTGGTCCGGGAAAAGTATTACAAGGTTTGGTTGCTAAAATTAATAAGGAAGTTACGGCTGTGGGAGCGTAATAATATGATTTCAATAAAAACGACTGATTCAATTCACGAATCAGTCGTTTTTTCTTTATTTTTATACATTAAAATGAATATTTTTTGCAAAAAATATTATTTATATTCAAAATTTTTGTATTTTTGTACCCTATTTTTGAATATTTATTCATTAACCGTATGAAAAATAAGCTAAAACGGCTGCACGAAATAAAAGAAATTATTTCGACATCTTCTATCGGGAGCCAAGAAGATTTGCTGAATATCCTTTCTACGCGCGGTTACGAGCTGACGCAGGCTACGCTATCGCGTGACTTAAAACAGTTGAAAGTGGTAAAATCGCCCACAGCAGGCGGCGGCTACAAATATATTTTGCCCGAACGGAATTCTTCTCATAAAAAAACAACCGAAGACGGTTACAGTTTTATTGGAAACGGTTTTATCAGTATCACGTTTTCCGGACATATGGCTGTGATTAAAACCAGACCCGGATATGCGAGCAGTATTGCTTACGAGATAGACGAAAAAGCACAAAATGAAGTGTTGGGAACAGTTGCCGGCGAAGATACTCTACTGTTGGTAATCGACGAAAAAGTAAGCCGCGAAGCTGTTATCAAAGCGTTATCTTCTTTTATCCCAAACATTCTATAAATTGTTAATTATAAATTAAAATGTCGGAATCTGACAAAATAAAAATATATATTGCCAATAAAAATCATCTGAAATACGTTGACGTGATTTTGGAAACGATAGAGGCAGCCGCAAAAGTACGAGGAACGGGCATTGCCAAACGTTCGCCGGAATATATCCGAAAAAAGATGCTCGAAGGAAAAGCGATTATTGCTCTTTGCGACGATGAGTTTGCCGGTTTTTGCTACATCGAAACGTGGGGCGAGAAGAAATTTGTTGCCAATTCAGGACTTATCGTAGTCGAAAAATTCAGAGGTCATGGCTTAGCAAAAAAAATAAAACAAAAAGCATTTAACTTATCTCGAAAAAGGTATCCCGACGCAAAATTATTTGGCTTAACATCGGGCGCGGCAGTGATGAAAATCAATACAGAGTTGGGTTACGTTCCTGTTCCGTTCTCGGAATTGACAGACGACGAAGCGTTTTGGAAAGGCTGTAAAGGCTGTGTAAATTCCGATATATTGGATCGCACAGAACGCAGATACTGCATTTGTACCGGAATGCTTTTTGACCCGGCAAAACAGAAGAAAAAGAAGAAAACAAGTAAAAAATAAATAACCCCTAAATCCCCTAAAGGGGACTTTTTTCCAGAAGCCCCTTTAGGGGTTTGGGGTAAAAATTAAATATTATGAAAGAAAAAGTATTATTAGCATTCAGTGGCGGATTAGACACCTCTTTTTGTGCCATGTATTTGGCAAAAGAAAAAGGATACGAAGTTCATACGGCTATTGCAAATACAGGCGGATTTAGCGCGGAAGAATTAAAAGAAATCGAAAAAAGAGCGTATAAATTGGGTGCTAAGTCGCACGCCACGCTTGATGTAACCCAAGATTATTACGAAAAAAGCATCAAATATATGGTTTTCGGAAATGTGCTGCGCAACGGAACGTATCCGATTTCCGTAAGTTCCGAGCGTATTTTTCAAGCCATCGCCATTATCGAATACGCCAAGGAAATCAATGCTGATTATGTAGCACACGGCTCAACGGGCGCAGGAAACGACCAAGTCCGTTTCGATTTGACATTCGATATTTTGGCTCCGAATATCAAAATTCTTACGCCCACGCGCGATATGGTTTTGACTCGCGAATACGAAATAAATTATTTGAAAGAGCACGGATACGAAGCCGATTTTACCAAAATGGAATATTCCATCAACGCCGGACTTTGGGGAACTTCCATCGGCGGAAAAGAAACGTTGAAATCGGAACAAACGCTTCCCGAATCAGCTTATCCGAAACAGGTAAAGAAAACGCAAGAAGAAATAATTACTATTGATTTCGTAAAAGGAGAAATTTCGGCAGTCAATGGCATAAAATATGACGATAAAATTGCCGCTATTAATAAGGTAGAAGAATTGGGTTCCGCTTTCGGCATTGGGCGCGATATGCACATTGGCGATACAATTATCGGCATCAAAGGTCGCGTAGGATTTGAAGCTGCCGGTGCATTGCTGATTATCAACGCGCACAAAATGCTCGAAAAACATACGTTGACTAAATGGCAACAATATTGGAAAGACCAATTGGGCAATTGGTACGGAATGTTTCTTCACGAAGCGCAGTATCTCGAACCGGTAATGCGCGATATTGAAAAATTCCTCGAACATTCGCAAGAAAATGTTACGGGACAAGTGATTATCAAACTTCGTCCGTATAGCTATACACTCGTGGGAGTTGATAGTCCTTTCGATTTAATGAAAACCGATTTCGGCGAATACGGCGAAGTAAACAAAGCGTGGTCGGGAGATGATGTAAAAGGATTTACCAAAATTTTGGGTAATCAAATGAAGATTTTTTATAATGTGCAGAAACGAAACAAGAAATAAGCCCCTCCAAACCTCCCCACAAGGGAGGCTTAAAAACGAAGAAGATATGAAACAAGAAAATGTAAATAACTCAGAAAAGTCCCCTTGTGGGGGATTTAGGGGGTTGACTATAAAAACAGGAATAATAGGAGGCGCAGGCTACACCGCAGGCGAATTAATCCGCATATTAATCAACCACCCAAGCGTTGAAATCGCATTTATAAACAGTTCGAGCAACGCAGGCAACAACATTACAGACGTTCACAGCGGGTTAATCGGCGAAACCGATTTAATTTTTACTGACGAATTGCCGTTAGATAAAGTTGATGTATTGTTTCTTTGCTCTGCACATGGCGACAGCCGTAAGTTTATGGAATCCAATACAATTCCTACATCGGTAAAAATCATCGACCTATCTACCGACTATCGCAACGAAAGCGACGGTTTCGTTTATGGTTTGCCTGAATTGAACAAAGAACGGATAAAAAAGGCAAATAAAATTGCCAATCCGGGTTGTTTTGCTACTGCCATTGAATTGGCTTTATTACCATTGACAGTTAACAGATTATTGAAAAATGAAGTTCATGTAAATGCCATTACCGGTTCGACAGGAGCAGGTGTAAAACCAAGTGCAACAACGCATTTCAGTTGGCGCAACAACAATGTTTCTGTTTACGAAGTATTTAAACACAGACATTTAACCGAAATAAACCAATCGCTCAAACAATTACAAAATGGCTTTGACAAAACCATAAACTTCGTTCCTGTTCGCGGTAACTTCACACGCGGAATTTTCGCTTCGGTTTACACAGAATGCGATTTGAGTTTGGAAGAAATAAAAAATATTTATAAAGATTTTTATAAAGAAGCTGCATTTACATTTATTACAAGTTCAAATCCTGATTTGAAACAAGTGGTCAATACCAATAAATGCGTGTTGTTTTTAGATAAATACGAAAATAAAATTTTCATTGTTTCGATTATTGACAACCTTTTGAAAGGTGCATCAGGGCAAGCTGTTGAAAATATGAATTTGATGTTTGGATTGGAAGCAAAAACAGGATTGAATTTGAAAAGCGTAGCGTTTTAGGAATGAAAAACAAATAATTTATAAATGCTTCCCACAAAGGCACAAAGAACACAACGTTTTCGATAAGCAATAGACAGAAGCCAAATTTATTTGGATTATGTTATTGCGAGAAAACGACTAAATTTATTGAAAGTTTTCTTAGTGAACTTCGTGGCTTTGTGGGAAACAAATGATTAAATATAATACTTTACATATATGACTCTATTCGACGTATATCCATTATTTCCAATAAATATCGTTAGCGGAAAAGGATGCAAAGTTTATGACGACAAAGGAACCGAATATCTCGACCTTTACGGCGGACATGCGGTTATATCCATTGGGCATGCGCATCCTGTGTATGTGAAAGCGATTAGCGAGCAAGTGGCTAAATTAGGATTTTATTCCAATTCGATTGTGAATACTTTGCAAGAAGATTTTGCTACAGAACTTGGCAAAGCCTGCGGATACGAAGATTATTCGTTGTTTCTTATCAGTTCGGGCGCCGAGGCGAATGAAAACGCACTGAAATTGGCATCGTTTCACAATGGCAGAAAAAAAGTGCTGTCGTTCAAAAAATCATTTCACGGACGGACTTCAGCAGCTGTGAAAGTAACGGATATTCCGAGTTACGTTGCGCCTGTGAATGAAGGATTGGAAGTCGTTTTCGTAGACTTAAACGACATTGAAACCGTTCGCAAAGAATTATCCTCAAAAGAATATTCCTCTGTCATTATCGAAGGAATTCAAGGAGTTGGCGGCATTATGTTGCCAAACGACCAATTTATACGTAACCTGCGTGAAGAATGCACTAAAACAGAAACTATTTTGATTCTCGATGAAATTCAATCAGGATATGGACGTAGTGGAAAATTCTTTGCTCATCAATACGCCGGAATAAAACCGGACATCGTCACGGTGGCAAAAGGCATCTGCAATGGTTTTCCAATGGGCGGAATAATTATTAGTCCGATGTTTAAAGCGATTCACGGACAACTAGGCACCACTTTTGGCGGTAATCATTTGGGTTGCGCCGGTGCGTTGGCTGTTTTAACTGTTTTCAAGGAAGAAAATTTAATCGAAAACGCATTAAAAGTCGGTAATTTTTTGATTGAAGAGCTTAAAAAAATACCTCAAATAAAAGAAGTTCGTGGACGTGGCTTGATGATTGGATTGGAATTTGAGCAATCGGTTAAAGATATTCGGAATAAATTACTTTTCGATGAAAAAGTTTTTACGGGTGTTGCAGGAGCAAATATAATTCGTCTTTTACCGCCATTAAGTTTGTCAATGAGCGAGGCGGAAGATTTTATCGGAAGACTCAAAAAATGTTTGTAGAATATGTTTCCCACAAAGACACTAAGTTCACAAAGAAAAATTTGTGTTCTTAGTGCCTTTGTGGGAAACAACGTTTATTTGCGTGCTACCGTGCAATATAAGCAAGTAGTTACAACATTCTTAAAATAAGGAATTGAGCGTAAAATTCGAGCCGTTTTACGTGGTTTCAATCCAAATTTAACTTCATAATTCGGATTAATAAAATATAATTCTTTTTCCAATATCTTCAAATCGGCTTCTTTCAAGCATTTTTCAAAACGCTCAATAGATATTCCCGTTTCTTTTATTTCGAGCAAATCTGTGATTTTTGCTTCGTTTTCGCCAAACGATTTTAATAAAGAATGATATACTTTTTTGGGAAGTAAGTGCATAAACGGGAAATGCGATAACGCTTTGCTTTTGCAAGTTTGTTGATGTCCGCCAAACGGATTTTGCCAAGGCGGAAAAGCAAAAAAGACAATCGTTTTATCGTGCATAAAATTCCGTAAAAATTTCATAAATTTTTCCTGCTCGGGAATATGTTCAATAACATCTCTCAAAAAAATAACATCATACGTTGAAGTATCTGTTTTGTCGTAAATATTCCGGACTTCCAAATGCAACAGCTCTTTATTTGGATGTTGTGCAAAAAACTCTTTTCCGATTTCAATTCTGTATTCGTTAATATCCAATCCATAACACACACAACCTTTGTCTAAAAAAGGCTGCAAATTTCCTGCCTCTCCACACCCGATTTCCAATATTCGCATACCTTCCACAATGGGCAAAGTCCTTTCCAGAAAAGGAATAACATACGTTGAGGTCGTGTAAACCTGCTCGTCAAAATATTGTTTTTTATCGGTATGCCTTTTTTGCATTTTATATAATTTTATTTTTTGGATTGCTTCGTTCCTCGCAATGACGGAAAAAGCAACAGTAACGCGTCATTGCGAGGAACGAAGCAATCTATATTATTGCAATTATTTGATTATTTCAATCGCTTTTTGTATTCTTCTGATGCTTTCATCTTTTCCCAATATGGAAACGATATCGAACACGTGCGGACCTTTCAACTCGCCCACCAACGACAATCGCAACGGATTCATTATCGCTCCGATATTGTATTGTTTTTCGTTTATCCAAGCTTTAACGGTTTCTTCTAATGTTGCAGCCGTCGAAAAATCAACAATATTTTTCAGCACATCAATCAGTTCACTTAACTGTTGCGAAGTGTCTTCTTTCCAACGTTTTTGAACGGCTTTTTCATCAAATGTTTCGGGAGCGATAAAAAAGAAAGACGTTTCGTTCCATAAATCTTTTACGAAAGAAACGCGTTCTTTGACTAAACCGATAATTTTTACCACTTTGTCGAAAAAAGCCTTGTCATTGCGGATTTGATCCGCAATCTTATATTTAGGGGATTGCGGGTCAAGCCCGCAATAATACAAAAACAAATCTGCTAATTCTTCATTCGATTTTTTGATTAAATATTGATGATTAAACCACTTTCCTTTTTCGTAATCGAACTTAGCGCCGCTTTTGCTTACTCTGTCTAACGAAAACGATTGGATAAGTTCTTCCATCGAAAAAATTTCCTGCTCTGTGCCCGAATTCCAACCGAGCAACGCTAAGAAATTAACAACCGCTTCAGGAAAATATCCCGATTCTCTGTAACCGGAAGAAACATCGCCTGTTTTTGGGTCTTTCCATTCGATAGGAAAAACCGGAAAGCCTAATCTATCGCCATCGCGTTTACTCAATTTTCCATTTCCTTCGGGTTTCAGCAATAACGGAAGATGTGCAAATTTAGGCATAGTTTCTTCCCAACCAAAAGCTCGATAAAGCAACACGTGCAACGGCGCAGAAGGCAACCATTCTTCGCCGCGAATAACGTGTGTAATTTCCATCAACCGATCGTCCACAATATTTGCTAAATGGTAAGTTGGCAACCCGTCTGCCGATTTCCACAACACTTTATCGTCTAAAATAGACGAATTTATAATTACTTCGCCACGAATAAGGTCATTAACTTTTACTTCTTGGTTCGGCATTATTTTCATACGGACAACATATGTTTCGCCGTTTTCTATTTTTTGTTTTACTTCTTCGGCAGACAGCGTCAGTGAATTATTCATCGACATACGAGTAGAAGCATCGTATTGAAAATTATCAATCGCAGTTCTTTTTGCTTCCAATTCTTCGGGTGTATCGAAAGCAATGTATGCCAACTCGGTTTGCAACAAATTATCTACATATTTTCGATAAATATTTTTGCGCTCGCTTTGTCGGTAAGGTGCGAACTTTCCACCAAAACCAACTCCTTCGTCGAATCTGATGCCTAACCACGAAAGCGATTCGATGATGTACTCTTCCGCGCCAGGCACAAAACGATTGCTGTCTGTATCTTCGATACGAAGTATCATATCGCCGCCGTGTTGTTTAGCAAACAGATAATTATACAATGCTGTGCGAACTCCGCCAATGTGTAAAGGACCTGTTGGACTTGGCGCAAAACGAACTCTTATTTTTTTGTTCATGGGAATATTTTTTTATTTGAGAATGCAAAAATAATAAAAAATCCGTTTCACAGATGAATTTTGCGAGCGCCTCGAATTTTACCAATGCTTGATGCGGAATGAATTATATCCAATACTTCGATGCATATGTCTGTAATTCGGTAAATAATCAGATGCGCGTCAAGTATAATGTTGCGGTACATACGGCTTTTGGTGGCAAGATGTCGACATTCAGGATAATGAGTGTAAGAATTATCAAGTTTTTCAACGAGTTGTGAAATTATATTGAAATATTTGCACGCCTGCGCATAACCAAATGTTTCAATACCATACTTAAGGATTTCAATCAAATGCTTTTCGTAATACTCGGAAGTAATTACCTTTTTTGATTGTATAACCATTTCGATATTCGTTGATGTGTTTCCGAAGCAGGATAAAATTCGCCTTCCTCAATACGATGAAAATGTTCCCACCATTCTTCTTGCGTGCCATGAAACGGAACATTCGGATCCCAACTGTTAGAAGATGAAGTCGCGCCAATAGTTCGCTGATAAGCTATGGCAGGTTCATTAACAGTCGTCAGCGTGTTTTTCGGAACTTTATATGGTTTCTTTTGCATAACTAAATTTTTTTAGTCTTCACAAAGGTACAAATAATCCATATCATTTTCTTCTTAAAAAGTTACTTAAACTTTTTTTCAATCTCATCATTTCCCACAGTCGCGATGATTGATTTTCCGTCAGGAGCATAATTCGGACAACTTGTGATAAATAGTTTATTAAATAACAAGCTCATTTCTTCATTATTTAATGCTTGCCCGGATTTTATTGCCATTGATTTTGCCAACGACAATGCAATCATTTCGTGCACATCTGTTTTCACATCAAGTACTTTGTTTTTCTGCGCATCTATCATTTGCTCAATAGCAGTTACAGGACTTATTCCTTCCAAATTCGACGGAACGGCGCTAATTTGAAACGAGTTTTTACCAAAATCGCTCAACTCAAACCCTAAATAATGCAAGTCGTTTTCCATTTCCCTGAAAATAGGAACATCGGCAGGCTCGATTTCCAACACTTCGGGAAAAAGCAATGCTTGCGAACTTCCTTTTTTATTGGTAATTTTAGCCACATTTTCCTCATAAAGAATACGCAAATGCGCCCGATGTTGGTCTATCAACATAATTCCCGATTCACTGGAAGTTACAATGTATTTTTTCCGAAATTGAAAAAGTTCGATATTTTTTACCTCATCTTCATGATTGATAGAACTTTGAATGTATTGTTCTTCTGTGGTTGCATTCGACGGCACTACATTGGTATCTACATTTTTCCGTTCAAATCCTTCGTATAATTTTTCCCAATCCAACACAGAAGGTTTGTTGTAATTAGACGACGATTGTCCGCTTGTTTTAAACGGATTGTAATCGGGATTCAGATTTACTTTCGGTGGCGTGATAGGTTCTTTTGTCGGAACAAAATTATTAATCATTTCCACCTCGTTGTCGAAAGAAAGCGGCGGAAGCATATTGAATTTTCCCAACACTTCTTTAACCGAAGCCATCAGAATAGACCAAATGGCGCTTTCGTTTTCAAACTTTATCTCTGTTTTGGTTGGATGAACATTTACGTCGATGCTCGCCGGATTTATTTCAAAATAAATAAAATAATTAGGCTTAGTATCGCTTGGCAACATTTTGTCGTACGCTTGAATAATCGCCCTGTGAAAATACGGATGATTCATATAACGTCCGTTCACAAAAAAGTACGAAAGCGCGCCTTGTTTGCGTCCCAATTCGGGTTTTCCTACAAAACCATGAATCTTGATGAGGTCGTTTCCTTCCCGAATTTCTAATAATTGGCTGTTTAAATTTTTCCCGAAAACATTTAAAATTCGCTGTCTGTAATTGGAAACAGGAAGTTCGTATATCACAGTATCATTGTGATAAAGCACAAATTCTATTTCGGGATAAACTAACGCAATGCGTTGAAAATCGGTAATAATATGTTTTAGTTCTGTACCGGTCGTTTTTAGAAATTTTCGTCTTGCAGGAACGTTGAAGAACAGATTTTTTATGGAAAAATTAGACCCAACAGGTGTTGAAACGCTTGTTTGACTTTTCACTTCGGAACCGGCAATGGAAATCAATGTTCCCACTTCGTCTTCGGGACGGCAAGTTTTTAATTCAACGTGAGCAATAGCGGCAATAGAAGCCAACGCCTCACCACGAAAACCCATGGTGCGAAGCGAAAACAAATCTTCCGCAGCTTTTATTTTCGACGTAGCATGTCTTTCAAAGGCAATGCGCGCATCTGTTTCGCTCATGCCTTTGCCGTCGTCAATCACTTGTATCAATGTGCTGCCGCCATCTTTTATTATAACCTGTATCTTGGAAGCGCCCGCATCAATCGAATTTTCAACCAATTCTTTTACCACAGAAGACGGTCGTTGAATAACCTCGCCTGCTGCAATCTGATTAGCAATCGAATCGGGCAATAGATGAATAATGTCCATTTACGCTTATCTTATAAAAAACAAATAAAGCAACAAAAGCAGCAACCCAAGTATCAGTATCATTCTGGCGTTCGATTTTTTTGCTTCTCTTCTTTTGAAGTTGAACGAAATTTTATCACCGCCACCTCTGAATGAACCTTTAATTTGCGGTCGGTACACTTTGCTATCGTTCTCGTCTTTAATACCAAGGTCTCTTTTTGCGTTTGCAACCAGCTCTTCGTGCATTTCTTTATCCTCGTCGTAATAAATAGGACGATAATTGAATTTGCGAGGTTGTTTTAAGTGGAAAAATGCCATTGTTTAGTAATGAAATGTTTCCCACAAAGACACAAAGAACACAAATTTTTCTTAGTGAACTTTGTGGGAAATATGTTTAAAAATAATCTTCGTCAAATTTTACCGTTACATCATTTACGTATTGGCGAATATTTTGCTCGTCTTCTTTTTTGCAAATAAGCAGCACATTGTCCGACTCGGCTACAATATATCCATCTAATCCATGAATAACAGCGAGTTTATCGGTTGACATAGCCACCATATTATTTTTGCTTTCATAATAAAGGGCATCGCATTTGAGTGTAACATTTTGATCTTTGTCTTTTTCGGACAAATCATACAAAGAACCCCAAGTTCCTAAATCAGACCAGCCAAAATCAGCACACAGCACATACACGTTGGAAGCTTTTTCCAACACGCCATAGTCGATAGAAATATTACGACAAGATGGATATATGCTGTTGATAAACTCTTGTTCTTTTTCTGTTCCGTAAATGTCTTTGCCTTCTTTAAATTTGCTCGACACATCGGGCAAAAACTCATCAAACGCTTTTTGGATACTGTTCAAACTCCATAAAAAGATACCGGAATTCCAAAAGAATTCACCGCTTTCGACAAAAACTTTTGCTAATTCCAAGTTGGGTTTTTCGGTAAAGGTTTTTACTTTTCGTAAATTATCGTTGCCTTCTTCTACTTGAATGTAACCGTATCCAGTTTCAGGACGCGAAGGCTTAATTCCCAATGTCAACAAAGCATCTTCTTTTGAGATAAAGTCCAGTCCTTTTTTAATGGTACCTAAAAAGTCGCCTTCTTTTAATATTAAATGGTCGGAAGGAGCAACGATGATATTTGCCTTATCTGTAATAGCAGCGATTTTATTAACCGCATAGTCGATGCAAGGAGCTGTATTTCTGCGCATTGGTTCCAAGAGCACTTGCGAAGCTGTTATTTCGGGCAGTTGTTCCAAAATCAAATCACGATACAAAACATTAGATACTATATATATGTTTTCGGCAGGCACAATATTGCGAAAACGATTAAACGTCATTTGCAACAACGAACTTCCTGTTCCAAAAAAATCGAGAAATTGTTTCGGCTTTTTGTTTCTGCTAAAAGGCCAAAAACGACTTCCGATTCCACCTGCCATTATGATGCAATAATTATCTTTCATATGTAAATATTTTATTTTTTGTTTAGAACACTAAAGTACAGCTTTTGTTTCATAATAACGAATTTTTCAGCAAAAAAATATACTGAATTATAAAAAAATAAGATAAAAGGTTTGCCGGTATTATATTTTTCTTTACTTTTGTGCCCACAAACGCCCAGATGGCGGAATTGGTAGACGCGCTGGTCTCAAACACCAGTGGATTCACTTCCATGCCGGTTCGATCCCGGCTCTGGGTACTTTGCAAAACGCTAATAATCTGAAAGTTAGATTATTGGCGTTTTTGATTTTTAGTTTCGCACCACGTTTGCACCACATAAAATAAAAAAGCATTCTAAATCTCGCGAAATTCAGAGTGCTTTTATTACGAAAAACAACAAGAAACACTAAGCAACAATAAGTAAAACTAACAAAACTTTTCGTGTCAGTTAAGTTTTCAAAAGATAATCCGCCATATCAAAGCCGATTGCCTGCTGGGTTTCGGTGGCATATTTTTCTATAAAATACGAAACGGAAGCATTGCAGATAAATTTAAGTTCGTATGCTTTGACATTCCATTTGGTAAACATACCATAATCAGGATATAAAACCACATTACGTTCTTTCAATATTTTGCATTTTTCGATATTTAAACCTTCACTGCCACCGCAAGCAAGCCAAATCATATCGGGATAGAAAATGCTTGCAACGATTGCTGTTTTTTCGCTTTCTACAATGGCAATCGTTTTGTTGTTGCCTCGCAAAAGATGTTCGCCGAAAAAACATTGACATAAATTAAAATCGGACAATTTCAACGCTTTATGTACCCAAGATATTCTACTTGTCGGCTCTTTTATGCGTTTGCCTGTGATTCTGTTGTAAAGCATAATTTTTCCTGTGCGAATACGCCCTGCGTAATCTATTTGCCAAAAAACCGTTGCACCATTCCAAGTTTTGGAAGAACCAACAAAATATCGTTCAAATGCTTGGTAGATTTCGGGTTCGTAATCGCCAATATTTTTGCACAAAAATTGAAAGAGGCGATTGCTCGAATAACCTTTCAAAGTTCTTTTCAAGAAATCGTCATTGATAAACGAGGGTTTTGGTTTCGGCTTTGTAAAAATCGTAACCAGCGTATATTCTCTTTCCATATTATTATCAGAAAAATACTGCTTTGGTGTGTAATGATGTGCGCAATTATCGGCACGGTCGCACTTGCCAACGTTACGATGCAACGGTTCGCCTGTTTCGTTGTCAATATAAACCACAAAGGTTTTTCGCTCGCAAGCTGGGCAAATGTATTTTTTGCTGCTTGTGTCTAAACTGTATTTGTAATTATTCATTTTTGGTGTTTTTTAAATTTTTAGATTTTGTTTTACTGTCCCGCCTGTCCCATTGTCCCACGTTTGGGACAATGGGACAGGCGGGACAGAGTTACTTTTTAATTAGTCTTTCTGCTGTACTTTTAGAAATGTTTAGTTTTTCTGCGATTGCACGATAACTATTGCCTTCTAAATGTAATTGCTTGGCTTGTTCAACAAGGTTGTTTCGCTCATTTTCTGTAACTTGCTTCAAATGTTCAAACTCTGTATCGTATTGCAAAAACTTAAATTGCAAAAAGGAATTTTCTTGCACAACCTCGTAAATAGGCACATTTTCGGTGTCAAATTTAATTTCAGCACTTCGACATTTTAATTGTTTGATATACCTAAAACTTTCGTCCTTTGCACTTCGCCCGATTGAAAATGCTGCATCGGCAAAATTGGCTTTCATCTTTGAACCTTGCAGGTCATTCAGAGAAATGGGACGGCTTGTATCGGTTTTACGAGTATGTTCCAACAATAATAATGTAAGATTGTGTTCAAATTTCAAATCATTCAACAAATCCATTAGTGGTTTTGCCACTTTTGCACTATCGGTATCACTGCTCACAAGCTTTGTCATATTATCAATAATGATAATTTTTGCATTTGTGCGGGCGATTTCCTGCTTCAAACTTTCAATAAAATAATCTTCATAAGTCGTATTATTGGGGATTTTGAAAGGTCGGGCAAAAACAATCCGAATGAAATTGTCGTTAAACACAAAATGATTTTGATAGTTTTCGGAATATCGTTTTTCAAATTGCTTGTCGGAAAGTTCCAAATCGAAATACAAAACCTTGTCTTTTTTAGCAATTTCGTTTGCCATTTGCATTGCAAAAATTGATTTTCCAATACCTGTGTCGGCAAATAAAATCGTTATTTCGCCCTCAAAAATCAACGATTGATACAAATTGCGAGGTATCGGCTGTGTTTTTGCTTCGGCAATACATTCGTTGGCAGTTCGTGAATGAAACATAATTATTCCTCCTTACTTCCCATTTTACCGCCCAATAGCCATTCGTCAATTTCCGATTTCAAAAATCGAAGTTTTTTACCTGTTTTGTGGAAAGGAATTTTTTTATAGCACACAAGTCCGTAGATTGTACTTTTTGCCGGATAATCGGGCAAATAATCTTGGAGTTCGTCAATCGTGAGCCATTCCCTCGCCATTTGCTTATTGGGCGTTTGAATATGTCTTTCCAATAAATGCACCCGCTTGGCGAGTTCATCTTGTTCTTTGAGCAGATACTCGCCCAATTCGTTGAAATCACGAAAACTGAATAATGTTCTCATACCGTTTGCCCTTTCAAAATTTTGTTCACATCAGATAACTTGTACTTGCGTTTTCCGCCGATTTCAACGGCGCACAAATAATTTTCATTATTCCAACGCCAAAGTGTAGATAAATCTACATCTAACATTTCTGCTGTTTGCTTTCGTGTCAAATATTGTTCTGGTTCTTCTACTTTTTCGTAGATTTCCTTTGCACCATTCAATAATTGATTGGCAAATGTTAATAATTGTTCGTTTGTTACTGAAATAGTAACATTGTGCTGTTTTAAAATTTCTTCTAACATAATTTTTAAGAATTAAATTTGTCAGCGTTCTGAGGGTATCAATCTCGCCCGCCTCAAAAAGTTGATACATTCCTTTTGTTTGGGACAATGCAAAATTACAACCGTATAAAACTAATATTCAAATATTTACAGTTGCCTTTGGTTGCCGACAACTAAAAACAACCACCGACAACCAAGACACAAAAAAAATGCAACGATTTTCGCTGCATTTTTTCATATAAAATTGGTTTTATTTTAGGGCAATAAATCAATTATTTGCTGTTTTTCTTCTTTTATAATTAAATCTTTGTGTAATTGCTTGTTAATTGACTGTTTGCTACATTGCAAATTAAACTCTGCAATAACTTCTGGCACTGTGTATGATTGTTGCAAAAGATAATTTTTTGTTTCCAATGCCTCTAAAACCTTTGCAACATCTCTGCCTTTTGCTTTGCCGTCTAATAATTCGTGTAATTTTTCCATTAAAGCAGGTTTGTTTTCGTGATGTAAGTAGTCGGCAAAGGATTTTTGAGGCAATATTATTATGTCAGAATCGTTCTTAATTGCCTCCTCAATGCTACGCCTCAATGTCTTATCTGTAATAATATCAAATGTGTGTTGTTCCAATCCTAAATCTTCTTCAAGCATCTTTTGAAGATAAAGAAAGCTGTCGTCTGTTTGTGTGGCTCTAAACAAATCATACTTTACCGCAATACTTATGTTTTTCGGAATAAGTCTTGCTTCTGCATATATCTCATTGGCTATTTGTTTTACTTTATTTTGGTTATTTATGTCTGTTTTATATTGTTTGAAAATATTCTCAAGTGCGTTATCTATATTGTCGGAAAATGAAAGAAAATAACAAAATAGAGTGTGAAAACAATCAATCCGATATGGGCGCAAATTTTCTATTAGTTGTGCTGTTTCTTTGGGGAATTGCAATAGTTCAGAATGTTGTTTGATATAATCTTCTGCTTTCATTTTCTTATTGATTTTTAGAGTTGTCAAGTTTTTCTAAAATTTACCAATCTATGTTATTTATCCTTTCATTCAGTTGTTTTATTTTGTCTATCAATTTGTTGAATGGTAACGATTCGCCGTAAATCATTGTATTTTGCATTGTTTCATAATCGATTTTCCAAAAGTCAATGATACTTTCGGGTGGCACAATGTTTATTGTTTTGGGTGCAAGTGTAGAATAATCAAAACCTTTTAAACCTACGAAAATACGGCGGTGTTCTACAACGGAATTGTATAAATCTTTGTTTGCCAATGCTTTTTCGGCAACAAGCGTATCCATTATTTGCACTAAATCGTACAAATGCCTTGACATTCGTTCTGTGCGCATCAAGTCTTGTGTTTTGGCAAATTCTTCGTGTAAAAGGCAGATTTTTTCAATAAATGTGCGTTGTGGAATAACTGCTTGTACTTCAAAAGGTTGTTCCGTAAATTCTTCATTTGGAAATTCCTCGTCAATCATAGATTGTAGTGTAACCGATTGCAACGGCTCACGCATTGAACGCCCGCTAACTTCAATAATCACTTTGCGTTTAATATAGTTTTCTTCGGCAAAAAGCGAATCATATTCTACTTCGATAATTTCGGGGTCGGTAGTTGAAATGGGCGTAATATTGACTTTAACCGTAAAATCATTAGGATTTAATCCATTATTTTCAAGTTGTTTGGCTAAATCGAATTGCAATTTTTCCCTGATAAACGAACAGGCGGCACGGCGCAAGCGGTCGCTGATTTGAGTTTTGGAAAGCGTGCCAATAAAGCCCAAATATTCGCGATTTATTGCAATATCTACATCTTCCGAAAACCGTTCTATCAAATTGTAACATTTACTCAACGAAGTGCCGCCTTTAAAAGATAGATTTTCGGCGTATGGCAATGAAAACAAAGCACGTAAGACAGCTGTAACCCACCAATCTTTTTCAATAATTATTTTCGACAACCCTAATGTGTCGTGTGCCTGTTGGTAGAGTTCTAAACGTTCTTTCTTTGATAAATCATTAAAAATCATAACGACAATAGTATTTTACGAACCCAAAGCGGCATCAGTTGAATATCGGTTTCGAGTTCTTTTTGTGAAACATTTGATAAATGTGATTTGATAATTTCCAACTGTTGAGGCGTGGCTTTTCCCTCGCCAATTTCACGCAAAGCGGAAACAATCAACATCAACAGTTTGGATTTGTACGCCAAACCTCGCGCTTCGGAAGTATGTTTGAACAAAATCCCTTTGCCTTTGCCTACTGCAATGCGGCGCGGTGCGCCGTCTGTTATGAACACGGCATTTGCAGGAACTTGCGTAGAAAGTCCCAACGTATTGAGTGCATAACTGCCTGTCGGAACAATACGAATTTTGTCGCGCTTGGCAATGCCGTAGGCGATTTCGTCAATAGACGGCGACAGATATTTACTTTTTATGTATTTGTTTTTATTGATTTTAGGATAGTAATAAATACCGTGTGCAACACGCATAATCAAGCCTGATTTATGCAGGCGTTGCAACGCCTTAAAAATGGCTTCGGTGCTGCCACACAAAGCGAAGTCGCTTGCAAAAAGCAATTTCCCTCTGCGTTGGCGTTTAATGTTCGCTTCTATCTTATTTTCAGTAGATTCCATACGAAAATCATTTTTATTTTGTCCAAAATATATGATAAATATTGGACAAATTTTATGTGGTAAAAGTACAAATTATTTCTAAAATAACAACAAGGGAAAGAAAAAAATAATCCACTGGAAGTTCTTATGAATTGCCAATAGGTTTTGTTATGTTTTTTGCCTAAATTCGTAACAGATTTCACATTTCAAAAATACAGATTATTTATGGAAAATATTTTTCCACATCTGTAACCTTTTACTTTGTTTTCTATTTGGTTTATAGTCGTTTTTATATTGTTTTGTGTGTTTTATTGTCCCCGATTTGTTATATTTCGGGGACAAATTTTACGTAATTTTTGTCCCACATTTATTAAAAACTTGGGACAAATTCAACACTACGAAAGATTAAAGGCATAAAATTAAACGCTTTCATATATCAATTTAAACTCATCAGAATAAATATCTACTTTCATTTTGTAAGTTTCTATTCCATAGGCTTTCGCATAACCTACTAAAATATCTTGATAAATCTCTGAAATATTTACTCCTAAATAAACTGCTTTTGGTTTAATTTTTATTGCTTTTCTTTCGGTTTTTCTATCATAAATCAAAAAAGTTCTCCATTCTTTTTCATATTTCCAATCCTCTCCTTTGTAAATATTTGTTTTGGTATATGCAAGTTCGTCTGGAATAGTATGAATAGGAATTCCAAAATTTCTTAGATATTGATTTAATTGTAAAGACGCAGCCAAGTCAGTAGCATTATATCTTGTGTTTGTGTAAATGACTGGATATAAACTTATGTATACGAAATCTTCACACGGATTTGTACAAACTAAACATTTCTGTTCTTTCGTAAAATCATATTCCAATGCAAAACCTTTATGACTATCTGCATAATGCGACCACATTAAAGTTGATTCGATATTTTCACTAAAACAGGCTATCTTTGGATAGGTTTTGTAATGGTTATACATATTTTCCTCTATGTTTTCCGCAGATTTAGTAATTTCTTTGTCAATATCAGGCAAATTATTTAAGGCTAATTTTAAGATATTATCCCAATCTTCACCTGTTATTGATAAATTTTTGACCACTTTTTGTATATCCAATAAATACTCTTTTGACACACCAGATATTTGTCCCAAATTTGAAAACTGCTTTAACAGTGTTTCTACATTCTGAGGTTTTAGATATAGTTCTCTTATTTTGTCTAACAATGGTTTGTCAAAATAAACAAGACAATCGTGTGGGTCATTAAAATTTTTAGGCTCAGAATGATAAATATCATCTTTCCGAAAGGCATCAAGGCTAAATTCATTAACTGCTCTAAAACGAAATAGACTTGCGGGCGTATTTTCCTTAATTAACTCCTTAATAGGTTGCATTTTGGTTTTATAGTCATCATTTGGAGCAATAACAGTATTTTGCATCAATTCCTTAAATTGTTGCTTAAAATTTCTTTCCTTATTTGTGTTTTTTTCGTCCGTCATTTTATTCTATTATCTCAATCTCTTCCTCACTCAACTCATACAACGCATAAACCATTCTATCAATTTCTTTATCCGTTTCCGAAATTTGGACAGAAAGCGAGTTACATTCCGTTTTGTAATCCGAAAAATATTCTTCCCATTCGTCTTGCTGTTTGAGTGTGAGGGCGATTTTTTGTTTTTTCAATTCGGCAACGAATTGCGCAAAATCCAATTCGTCAAAAGTTTCTATTTTGCCTGTGATTTTTATTCCTGCGAAATTATCTGACAGGCGTTTTAGAAAACGTTGGCGTTTGGTTTGCAAATCGGATTTTAACGAAAATATTTTATTTACATAATCCACAAACACCTGACTTTCGCTAATTGAAATATCAGGTACGGGTAATGCTTTTAACTCATTTACTTTTATTTTGGGGAATAAATCATCTTCTTCTGAATAAAATTTCCGAAAATAAAATCCATATAATTTACTATTTAACAAAGCCAAATAAAATTCTAATGGCTCGTTTCTATCTTTATAGTTTGTGCAAATGTAGAGAGATTGGTCTGCATAAAAACTATCTTTATCAATAGTTGCTAATAAATAATCGCTTATGATTTGCCTTACCAATATCTTGGGTTGTTCGTAATAGCGCATATCTTTAGGGGACATTAACCATTTACCCCATTTGACATAACTTTCTTCCCAAAACAAAGAATATCTATGTACGCCTTTACCTTTTATCTCTTTTTTATATGAATCATCAATTTTATTTGCAGAATGGTATATTCTATCTTTAACATCGTTTTCGTTAAGAGGTAAACCCACCAAATTTATTCCATATCCAACTTGATATGGCTTGAATCCATTTGAAATATCCAATTTATCGCTCAATACACTTTTTGCACTATTTATTTTAGATATTACTCCATCGGTTTCTTCATCGGGAGCGAAAGATATGAGATAGTTACGATTTTCTTTCCATTTCGACAATTTGTATAAATATAAATTATCTAAATTTAATCCAACAAGAGCGTCCTTGTTATTATCTGTTGAAACATTATTTTTAATAATAACGATTGAGTTTTCTACATTGGCATCTTCAAATATTGAAGTTTTATTCAGATTGATT